>Ga0209986_10000271_pt1 | contig 49421 bp, 44 predicted proteins | sample BlataG_FD_183168 | JGI IMG/M metagenome (GOLD analysis project Ga0209986, IMG submission 183168) | Deep subsurface microbial communities from Black Sea to uncover new lineages of life (NeLLi) - Black_00105 metaG (SPAdes) (version 2) | ecosystem: Environmental > Aquatic > Marine > Oceanic >... | reverse complement strand
CCATAGCGGTCGATCGCCTCTTGCACAACACCGATAACCGCATCAATGGAGGTCTCTTCCAACAAACGCCAACCCACGATGAAACGGGAAAAATCATCCAGAAGTAGAATTACATAAACTTTGAGCTTGTTGATGAAAAATTCCAGAATATCCATCTGGGCCAATTCCAAAGGACGTCGGGCTTCAAAACGCTGGCCCTTGTCCTTCTTTTGCCTCTTACGAGGCACCCGGTATCCATTGGCCTCCATAATTTGCCGTACTGTCTTGGTTGAAACAGTTATCCCCTGTCGTCGAAGTTGATTCCTCACCTGGCCTGGTCCAAAGCTAGAATGGCTATGCCACGTGGAAAGCACTGCTTTTTCCTGTTCGGCAGTGATCTTCTTCACACCGCGCCCCGGAGAAGCTGGCTTGTAGCTCAAAAACGCTTCTTTCCCCATGGCTTCAAATCGACGACGCCACTGATAAACACTGGTATAATGGATACCTGCCATGCGAGCAGCTTCCTTGATACCTACCTTCTTGGCACTTTCCAGGATGGCCAACTTCTGTTTCTGATTGAATTGCTTTGTACGCATAACACTTCCTCCTTTGTTTTTCCCGGAGAAAGTGTTACCCTGATTTAGTCGATTTTGTATAGATTCTTACTATCACGCCCAGTTACGATGATTTCAAGACGCAATCTTATTAAAAGTTTTGTCGGGATGTTTTTCATCCCCTTATTGTCGTCTCTCCCGAATAGAGTTAATAATGTGTTGGGCTTTCCTTCATCTCAAAAAAATCGCCACTACAATCCATTTCACCCGCAAGCAAAAGTGTTCGAAATTCATAATGAAGAGGCCACATCCTGGGACTACACAACAGAAAGATATCTTGATTACATTAATCAGGATGTAGTTGATGACATGGTTGATGAAGGTGTATGCGAATTAACAGGATTAGGGGACCCCAAGGGTGCGTGGAGAAACATTATGTCGGGATATGCGGAGGGGGATAAAATTGCTATAAAGCCCAATTTTAATAATATCAATCACGGATATCAGGACTGCTTCACCTCGCCCCAAGTAATAAATAGTGTAGTCAAAGGCTTAGTTGCTCATCTTAACGTTCCGGAAGATAAGATCTATGTTTATGACCTATGCAAAAAGATACCAACAGAGCTTGTTAGGGATAGAATAGACTATAAACTTAATTATGTTGAACGGTTGGATCTTAGCAAATTCAAAGATAAGGTCAGGTTGCGGTTGGGATTACATCTCTCCTGCGCGAATAAGAGCGAAATTATAAAGATGCGAAATAGCATCATAGACTCAAACGGAAAAAAGCTGACCTGTTATGTGCCGAAGGTCTTGACCGAGGTTAAACATTTAATAAATATTTCTCTTTTGACCAATCATATCTATTTGTTGGGTTCAGGCCCTTTAAAGAATCACTTTGGTTCGGTAAGATTTTCCAATGGCGCCCAATATCCCGGTTGCCTGCATGGAGATAAGATCGAGGAACATATTGTTGATATTAACTTAAACCCTCACATAAAGGACAAAACAAGGCTTTACATCTGTGATGCCTTATTTGGAGTCTATGCCAGAGGAGAGAAAAAAGGGATACATAAGTGGAAAACGTTTTGTTGCAAAAAAGGAACTCCCAATAGTCTATTTTTTTCGCGAGATCCCTTGGCGATGGAGAAAAAGATAGCAGATGTCATAATCAAAGAAAGAAAATGTCAGGGCTACAAAATTCTGCCCCATCATTATCTATCCGATTATCAATCTCAGATAAGCAAGTTTCATAGCAACAACTATTAAGGAGATTATGAACCAAACAGGCATAACGCAAATTGGGGTAAGTTCAATATAGAAGGCCAATATAAAACGGAGACCTTTGCACAACCTGACATTTTTTTGTCGGGCAAGGAAGGCAAAAATTTCAACCGGAGGAATACATTATGTATTTTGAGGATTAAAATTTGAAGCCTGACACGGCATCACGGGAAAATGGTAGTTGTGCAAAGGTCTCAAACGGAACCGTACTCATGCTTGAAAAAATATATCAGTTTCTTAATAAGAAGAGGCGAGAGAAGTATATAAAACGGTTGATAATGAATGGGCTGCGTATAGGCAACAATGTGGGCATATTAGATGGCTGCTTCCTTGATCCGTCTCATTGCTATCTGATTTCCATTGGGGATAATTGCACGCTTTGTCCTAATGTAAGGCTAATAGCCCATGATGCAAGTATAAAGAGAATCTTAGGATATACAAAGATTGGAAAGATCGATATTAAAGAGAACTGTTTTATCGGAGATTCCACAATAATCCTTCCCGGTATTACCATAGGTCCTGATTCTATTGTTGGCGCTGGTTCCGTGGTCACCAAGGACGTACCCGCTGATACGATTGTAGCAGGCAATCCTGCAAGAGCAATATCCTCGGCAAAAGATTATATTAAAAAGGTGGAGTCTCTCAGCAAGAAGAAAAGGATATTTCCCAGGGATTATTTTATCGACAGATCGGATGAAAAAAAGCGAGAGGAGATACTACTATCAGTTGAAGATACAATCGGTTTTATTATTTAGTGTCGACCCATAAATGGCATCTTTTGTCCCGATGCTTCGTTCTCCACAGGTTTCTATCCTCAGTGTAGTTATTTCGTAGGCGCAAGGCCAAATTCAGATAGCCTGACTTCAGCGAGTTTTACTTGATACCGATCTTGCCAACGCCGGTTAAGTTCCGCCAACGGAGTGTTGACAACACAAGTAACTTCGGCTTTTCCCACTACTCCAATATTCAACAAATCTTTAAAAACCTTAAAGAAGGGCTCCTAGTTTTGAATTGAATACTTACCAATAGACAAACCCTTTTAACAAGGAGGTGTTCTCATGGCCAAGAAAGAAATTAATAGGCATCATACATGGGATTATTTGAAGCTTATCGGGGTTTCTCATATGCCGCCCCGAACCAGTCCGTTTGATCCGGGCTATGACCCAGTGACTTTAGAAAGCCATCTGGACCAGAGCTCCCACCTGATATCGGTATTGAAAATTTCGATGGCATGCTGGCAAATTGCAAATGAGATAGCCACAAGAAAAAAAATAGATGCAGCGCGCCGTCTCAATATCCCCACATGCACCGGAGGAGGACCTTTTGAAGTGGCAGCCACATTTGGCAAGCTCATGGAGTTTTTAGATCTGTGCGCCGATATCGGGATTACGCGTGTAGAGGCTGGCGAAGGCTTCACCGAAACAAACCTTAACCCCCAGGAAATTATTCGACAAGCTTCTGAACGGGGACTTGAGGTACAGTTCGAAGTCGGGAAGAAACACGGTGGCACCTTCACTTCAGATATGGTTGGAGAACTAATCGACCAAGGGAAACGGTGGTTAGATGCCGGCGCAAAACAAATTGTTGTTGAGGCAAGGGAAAGTGCCCAGGATGCTGGCCTTTTTGGTGATAAAGGTCAATTCGATGCTAAAGCCGCAGACCGTTTTGCTGAGGCCTATGGCTTGGATGTGGCGGTTTTCGAAGCGCCCAATAAACCAAGCCAATTCGCTTTGATGAATCATTTCGGACCTGAAGTCCACCTAAGTAATGTGAGAATAGAAGAATTGCTTCGAGTCGAAATTTATCGCAGGGGGCTTCACTCTGATGCATTTCAGCATGAGAATTTGAGGCCCAGCGGCCCCAAAATGTGAGGTAGTTTCATGGAATGTACCGTTGTTATTGACTGTTTCCCGGAAAGTGCTCAGAGCTACCGCGACCGATACGCGATTGTAGTTATAGATGTAATCCGTGCCACCACCACTGCCACAACGGCAGTTAGTCTAAAAAGACGTGTTTTCCCCGTTCAAACAACTGATGAAGCATTTGTCTTGGCCTCCAGTCTCCAAGACCCTCTTTTGGTCGGCGAGCTTGGAGGGAATATGCCATATGAATTTGATTTGACGAATAGTCCGGCACAAGTAGCTACGCTGAGTGACAGTCATCGCCCCATAATTCTTCTCTCTTCATCGGGCACTCAACTCTTGCAAAATGCGGCGGGTAGCGAAGCAGTCTATGTAGCATGTTTTCGAAATCTCTCCGCTGTTGCGAATCATATATTAGGAAGGCATCAACGCGTAGCAATCATAGGGGCCGGAACCCGAGGCCAGTTCAGGCGTGAGGATCAGATGGGATGCGCCTGGGTGGCAGAAAAACTTCTTGCAGCAGGTTACCAGGCGGAGACCCGGGAAACAGAAGACTGTATTGCTCGCTGGAGCGGAGTTGGCCCTGAAGAAATCCAAGTAGGACGAAGTGCAGAATATCTCCGACGGTCCGGCCAGGATCAAGATCTTAAATTCATACTCGACCATATTGATGACCTCCATGTAGTACCCTCATTGGTAAGCGGCGAACTGATCCCAGCGCCGGGGACGGTCATGGAATGATTCCGCAATAACAATTATTGGAGATCGAAATTGAAAGTTCACATCAAAAATAACAAGACGCCAGCACTGATCTTGAATTGTGAAATCGGCGGCCTGGCGATCATGAGAAGTCTCGGAAGCATGGGGGTTCCTCTTTACGGGATAGATGCCGATAGCATGTCACCTGGTCTGATGTCCCGACATTGCCGTGGAAAATATATCAAGAAATTTGATGAGAGCAGACCCCATGAGTACCTGGATTATCTTCTTCACGTTGGCAAGCAATTGGGAAGGCAGACGATATTAATCCCAACGTCTGATGAATTGTCAGTTTTTGTTGCCGAATATGGCCAGCAATTGAGCCGGTATTTCCTTTTTCCCAAGAATGACCCCGCTCTGGTTAAAAGGCTCGTCAGCAAAGAAAAAATGTACAAGCTCGCCAACAAACATGGCGTTCCCACAGCTTCTACGTTATTCCCACGTAACCTTGACGATGTTATGGCTTTTGTTGAAGATATCAGATTCCCTGTGATGTTAAAGGGAATCCTTGGCAACCGTCTTGAGGCAAGGAGAGGCCAAAAAATGGTTATCGTCGGTTCTAAGGCCGAACTGATTCAAAACTACAGGTTATTGGAAGATCCTGATTTGCCCAATCTAATGATCCAGGAGTATATCCCGGGGGGTGATGACCAGGTATATATATTCAACGGATACTTTAATGAAAATTCCGAATGTCTTGCTGCTCTTACAGGTTACAAGGTTCGGCAATTTCCCATTCATGTCGGTTGTGCATCATTGGGTGAGTGTAGTTGGAATGAAGATGTTGCCAAGATAACCATAAACTTTATGAAAAAAATCGGCTATCGAGGAATTCTTGATATCGGCTATCGATTGGATCCTCGAGATGGCAAATACAAGGTGCTTGATATAAATCCGCGAGTTGGTCAGGCGTTCCGTTTATTTGTCGCGGAAAATGGCATGGATGTAGTCGAAGCTCTTTATCTCGATCTGACCGGGCAAGAACTGTACCCGATAATTCCCAGAGAGGGAAGACGTTGGGTCATTGAGGACCTTGATATCATTTCCTCGTACCATTATTATTGCGAAGGCACATTAAGGTTTAGTGAATGGCTGCGATCATTCAAAAGGATAGAAGAAGGCGCATGGTTCCACTGGAAAGACCCGCTTCCATTTTTGATGATGCTTGAACGTCTTTTGAAAAAGACATTTATCTGGGTATCGAAGAAGGTCGGCATCAAAAAAAATGGCACCATTAGCCCTTTAAGAAAGTAACTTGTTTTGAGGACATATTGCTGTGTCAAGAGGGTCGAGCTAATAACCATGGGTTCGGTATAGTGACAGATCGGTGCTTAATTAAAAGTAAAGGCAAGTAAATATGATAAGAGAATTCATAAAAAGTCTACCTGGCATAAGGTTTATTATCAAAACTGATACTTATAGGTCTTTCAGACATAATATAACCCTGTTTGTTAGTGAACGCAAAAACGCGACCTTCACACTTTTTTTGAGGTTACCCACACAATTTGACGCACTATCCGGACCAGTTATAAATTTTCTTTTATCTGACGGTAGGGCTAACAATTTGACAATAACGGTATTGGGGTGCTCAAATGGAGCAGAGGCCTACTCTGTGGCGTCTATACTTAAAAATCGACATCCTGATATAGAATTTTCTATCCATGGTTATGATATAGTTAAAGAGATGATTGATAAAGCTCAGAGTGCATGTTATGCCTCAACAGAGGAAGTATTTAACAACAAGATGATAACCGCATCTTTTATCAACAATACCTTTAACATCGAAAAACATTTTTACAAAATCAAGCCTGAAATTGCAGAACATGTTTATTTCGACGTGGCCGATGCATTAGACCCCAATCTAAAAAATATCATCGGAACATCAGACATAGTATATGCCCAAAACTTTTTTTTTCATATGAAACCTAAAATGGCAAAAAAGGCATTTCACAATATTTGTAGTCTCTTAAACTCTAAGGCGGTGTTATTTGTAGATGGAATGGATCTCGGTATCCGTCAAAATCTCTCACGAATAAATAATTTGGTTCCATTAGAATTTAAAATAGAGGAAATTCATAACGAAGCGAGAATCGGAAGAACTGATGCGTGGCCATTTACCTATTGGGGACTTGAACCATTCTTAACTTTTCGAAGAGAATGGCAAAGAAGATATTCAACAATATTTATAAAGAGCTAACGTAAACATATCTATCCGTGTAGTCAAGCCAAGAACTGGTATTTGGTCACTAAACCCTTAGCTATTTCTATAAGCAATTATTATGACAAATCATAATAAAAAGACTGTTAAATTGGAATTTAGGCAAGATTTTAATGCGGGTGACCTGTATCGAAAATGGCACGACATTGGCAGTGATAATGATTACCTGTCAAGATGGGCTTGTCATCGAATGGATGTTGTTCTAAGGTCGATTGATTCCTATGGCCTAGGCCGAAAGGGTAATGCATTGGATATAGGCATAGGATCAGGGGCTTTGCTGAAGGAGCTTTCGAAGAGGGGTTGTGATGTATGGGGCGCTGACTTCTCAATGAACATAATCCGAAATACCTATAAGAGCCTTGGTTCAATTAATGCTAAAATTGTAAATAAATTTATGGTAGCAGATATAGAGACGTTACCGATCAAGAGCGATTCATTTGATCTGGTCACCTGCTTAGGAGTACTGGAATATTTGCCAACTGATAAAAACGCACTTGGAGAATTGTACCGTATTATTCGCCCAAGGGGGTATCTGGTATTTGCAGTGGCCTCCTATCACCGTTTTGGTTCCCTTTTGAATTTGGTTAAGAAAAAATTTTTGAAAAAAAAGAAGGTTAAACCAGAATCATCATTAGAAGCTTTTTCTCTACAAGATCGGGGGGTAAGGCTGGTTAAACCTTTAGCTCTCAGGGAAGAAACGGTTGAAGCAGGGTTTAAAGTCAAAAAATTTGAATGCTTTGGAGGAAAGCTCTTTGGCAGATATTTTCCTATACGCCTTTATCTTCCTGGGTTGATTTATATTGGAGATCACTGTCTATTAGTTTTAGAAAAACCCTATTAATCTAACATTCTCTCAACTGCTCGGCACATGTCTGTATACTATTTCAATTACTACCACCTTTTTCAGCTTGATTTGTCTGAAACATTACACACAATACACGTGGCTTTCAGTCTCTAGTTTTTCACCTTAAATACGTTAAGAAAAACACTTATGTCAGTTGCAGTATACTTTAAAGAGGCAACAAAGAACATTACCCGCTCTCTTCTTCCACTTCCTTTCCGGAAACGCTTGGCCATTTGGGTAAATCATCAAAAGTGGCTTGACTATAACCGTCGTTCGTGGTGGAGTCAGGAACTGATTCGTGATTTAGCCGTGAAAAATATTAACGAATATCACAAGTTTCTATGGACTAATCATCTTGGATATGCAGCCACCTATGAGGTTGCTTTACGATTCGGCCATGAGAACGTGAAAGAATCACGTAAGATGTTTTTTCCCGATCTTACTGATAATCTCATTAAACTCGGCATCCGTCCAAGTCGTGATATTACATCCGTTTTTGAAGTCGGTTGTTCATTGGGCTATCAGCTAAGATACATGGAAACCGATTTATTTTCATCGGCAACTAACCTTGAGGGTATAGATATTGACAAATATGCCATTCAGTCTGGATTGGAATACTTGCAAAGTATAGGGTCGAAAGTTCAGTTGATATGTGGCGATATGGAAAAACTTGACAGCTTAATGAAAAACAAAATGTATGACATAATCGTATGTTCAGGGGTGTTAATGTATTTAAATGAAGATGCAGCAGCTCAAGTCGTCGATACAATGATGAGCCACACAAAAATCATGTTGGCAATTACAGGTCTTGCTCATCCCGATATCGATAATTCGCAACTTCGACATTCAGTTACCCGTGATAGTGATGGATCATTTATTCATAATATCGATTCCATGATAAAAAAAGCAGGTGGAAAGATATTGGCAAGAAGATGGGAAGGGACCAATCTGGTCGATGGACATACGATATATTTTGTGTTCTCGATTAAACCGACAAAAATCTAAATCCAATAAGTTCAACAAATGCAGGAACAATACTAATGTGATGATTTCGTAAAAAATCTTTTTTTACTTCATGTGCACTTTGGGTTACTTGAGCCGTTCACAAAAGACTTTTCGAAATGAAGGGCCCTGCAGCAAGCTGCAGGGTATCACAAGGTAATACCGGTGGTGGACCCCTCACCCTGACCCTCTCCCACCAGGGGAGAGGGAACTGGCGGAAACCCCACCGCAAGCGGATGGGGTATAAGAAAGCTTAATCATCATATTTAAGGGATGAAAAAATTTCTCAGTCCATAACCGATCAAGAATTATTGGAGGCGGGAACTAATCCCAATATTATGCGTAGATTCGACCAAAAATTGATCGCTCAAAATTTGGCCAAACATCTAACCAGTATCATACAGTTTTGACGTTTCAAAAAGAAATAAAGAAGCTGCGGAGAACGAAAATGTTGAGAAATAATGAAGCCCATTGGTTACACGAGAAGAATGAAAGCAATGCATTGAAACAGTATTTAGAGCTAGGAGAACTGGTATATAACAAGACAAAGTTTACTTTGTTCAGAAGATTAGCCGGTGATGTTCAAGGCAAAAGAGTACTCGATTATGGGAGCGGCGCGGGCATCATGGCCATTCCTTATGCACACGACGGCGCAGAAGTAGTTCTTGTTGACGCAGCATCTAACGCGCTCAACACTGCCACATTCTATGCACAAAAGCAAAAGGTGAAAAATTCGATAAGGACAATACATGCCGAAGCCTTTCCCAAAGATCTTAAAAAAGAGCGTTTCGATATAGTAATTGCAAAAGACATAATCGAGCACATTCATGACGACCAGCGATTCCTGAAAGATTTATCGGACTGTCAGGATAAAGGCGGGATTTTACTTTTGAGCACTCAAAACAGTTTTTCACTCAATTATCTTTTAGAAGGAAGCTATCGGAAATACATATGCGGGAACAAAAACTGGTGCGGCTGGGACACGACCCATCTTCGTTTTTATACAATTTCTTCATTAAAAGAAAAGCTTAATTTTGCGGGATACAGGCCTCAAAAATGGGCTAGCGTTTACATCATCCCCTACAATATCTTTTCCTGGCTCTTTCTCTTAAAGGTTAATATCTACGCCTCGTTTCTGCACAAATTCGACCTTTTGTTCGGAACGATCTTTCCTTTTAATACACTTGGGTGGAATATTATTGTCAGGGCCGAAAAGGTTGCCTGAATCTCTACGAAAAATCGCATACAGTGAACGCGGTTCAGCGGATATATGCTATTGACGAAGTGATTGTATAACTTTAACTGTCAAACATTTAAGGAACGGCTGGGTTAAACAAACGATATGGGAAAGGACGCTGCAAGACATACAACAACTGTACCGAATCGTCTAAAAAGGGAAATGACCTCAATCGTTCGCTTCAGAATATCTGAAAAAATGGTCAAAAAATTTGGTGGCCTTACCGGGGACCAAAGCCTGTTACATTCAAGTGATAATTTTGCTCGAAGGTCCGTATACCGTCAGCAGGTGGTTCACGGCATGTTGCCTGTCGCCTTCACCTCCATCCTTGATTTCTTCCACATAGACGGCCTCATCTGTTCGCTGATTGAACTAAGTGGGCAATTTGTCGAGCCGGTTTATATTGGAGATGAATTGATATTAACCGGTGAAATCGTCGACATAGATGAAGAGGACGATCTTGTAAAATGTAATTATTCTCTTGAAAAACTGCAAACAGGTACTGCTGCGGCCAAAGGTGCTGTAAATGTAACATATTCATATAGTGGAAAAAATGAAAAGGGCTTCAGCAAGGCTCAAATGCAGTCCCGTTTTGCTGCCATGATAACAAAGCCACCTGATTTACAGGATCTCAGGCTGGAAGAAATTTCAAAGAAGGACGCAGATGGTTTCCCGTTCACGATATCAGAAGATTCAATAGACGCGCTAATAGAAATATTGTTAGACGGGATTTCCGAAGAAAACCGATTCGACCCCGTAGCTGTGCGGAAACAATTTCTTTATCCCGATCTTTTATCAACGATGCTTTTCTCTACATCTGTAGGCATGTGCATTCCTGGTAAGTACGCAACCTTCCTTGGATTCGACACGAGTATAGATAAACCAGTTGATATCAATACCCCTTATGTATTAAAAAGCGAGGTCGTTCATGTATCCCGTTCGACCCGTATCATAAAGAAAGACATTTCCGTCCGGCATACTGATAATGAAAAGGAGATTCATTTAACCGGAAAGGTCAGTATTCTTGTTAATTCGCCGCCTGTAAAGATGCCGACTATCAGAGAATTAAAGGAATCCGCACTTGATATAGGTCTTAAGGACAGGGTCGTCTTGATTACTGGAGCGAGTCGAGGTATCGGGGAAACAATGGCCAAGTTATTCGCCTTGTTTGGCGCCAAGGTGATTGTAAATTACTTCCGCGGCGAAAAGGACGCTAAAAGAGTCGTTACTGCAATTACGGGCGAAGGCGGGGATGCCATAGAGGTGCAGGCTGATGTGTCCGATCCCCTCCAGGTTCAAAGAATGGTTCAAACGGCAGTTGAAAGATACGGGACTGTTAATTTGCTTGTAAATAACGCCGTAAGGGACTTTAAACCTATAGATTTTTCAAGGCTCACATGGGAGGACATACAAAAAGATATTGATGTTGTTGTCAAGGGAGCATTCAATTGCTGCAAAGAAGTAATCCCTCTAATGCTTGACCAGGGCGGAGGAAAAATTATCAACATCGGAACAGTCGCCACAGACAATCCTCCTCCCAATCAAGTTAAATATGTTGTTTCCAAGTGTGGCCTCGTGGGATTAACTCGAAGTTTATCCATAGAATTTGCTGCTAAAAATATTCAAATCAACATGGTCATACCAAATTTTGTTGAGACGGATTTAGTCTCACACATTCCAAACGTGTATAAGAAAAAAATTGCTCAGGATACACCAATGCACCGAAATGCATCACCAATAGATGTTGCACAAGCCGTTATCTTTTTAGCTTCGTCATATTCGTCGTTTACAACGGGGCAAAAAATAATGGTTACAGGTGGAGGAGCCCCATATCTATAATAGAAAACGTTGAAGAAAGCTTTTTACTTCCCCATGAAGGAAAAATGTTTCCCAGAGATCTGCCGCCTGTGACGGCTCAATGAACTATTTGGCTTTCTTTAATGGTAAGTGATCTAAGGAGAATATTAACATGCTGAGGGAAAAGGTTACACAATATCTTGGTGAAAGTAACAAGCTGGCAATCAAAACAAAATACAACAAGATGAAGAAATTTATTGTTAGCTCTCTGCTGAGCTATGACGGAGAGAATCTTAAAGCAAAATTGAAAAAAATAGGGGTAGCTGAAACCGACACTTTGATGGTACACGCCAATTTTGAACCGGACAGCGGTTTTAAGGGAAACCCAAATGATATTGTCAATGCGTTGGTGGAATTGGTGGGGACAAAGGGAAACCTTTTGATGGTTTCTATCCCTTACCGAGGACGCGCTTACGACTATTTGTTGAAGAACAAGCCGTTCCGTGTAAACAGGACAATATCGATGATGGGTCTCATCACAGAAATGTTCAGAAGAAAAGACGGAGTACTAAGGAGCCTCCACCCTACTCATCCCGTGTTGGCTTATGGAAAAGACAGTGCGTGGCTTGTTGCTGACCATGAGAAGTGTCTGTTCCCGTGCGGTGAAGGTTCACCGTTCGACAAATTTAGACAACTGAATGGAAAGATACTTTTTTTTGATGTAGGCTTCGGAGCCATTACATTTTTTCACTATGTAGAAGATATAATAAAGGATAATCTGCCATTTGATGTATACCACGAGGAACCTTTTTCCGTTACAGCCTATGATGAAAATGATCATAAGCATGTAATAAAGACGTATGTATTCAACAAAAATGTAGTGCGAAATGCAGGAAAATTGGAAGAGGAGATGTCAAAACGACATATGATAAAGAAAGGGAGAGTGGGCAATTCAAATCTCATTCTGGTGAACGCAGAGGATGTGGTTACATGTCAAACTTCCATGGTTGAATCGGGAAATTTCCCCTATGATGTCTGAGAAAGAAAAGGACTCTCCCACCGCCTAACCATCAACCAGAACCCTCAGAATATGCAACGTCATGTAACGTGTGGAGACAATTACAGGAAAAGGCAATGGATTTTAAAGAAAAGATCGAACAGTTTATTCTTACAGAAATTTGTGAGGATTTAGGTTTAAATATTCAGCATATTCAAGAAGATCAACCTCTTATTGATTCAGGAATAATTGATTCGTTAGGAATTTTGAGGCTTCTCTCCTTTTTCGATGAGGAATTAGACATAGACATATCAGGAAATGAAATAAAGCGGGAGAATTTTGTCAATCTAAGAACTATATGTGCACTCATTCAAAGACATATAGGAACAGATTAGAGTAGAGTAAATAAGTTAGGGATATTTAGTATGGAAACGAAAGTTAAAGAACTCTTCTCCACGATACTTGAAGTACCAGCAAATAAGATCAATGATAAGACCACTCCAGAGAACATTGAGAATTGGGACTCCTTCAAACATATTGTTTTAGTCTCCGCTTTTGAGGAAGAGTTTAATATCTCTGTCGAACCAGAAGACGTTGTTGAGATGTACAAAAATTATGAAACCTTCAAAATGATTATTATGGAAAAGCTGAAATAAATTTTTCTACATCTATTTTATCTTTAGTATGAGGTTGAAATGGCCAAATCAACTTTTAAGGGTATAGCAATAAGTGGTATCGCTGGGTCAGTGCCGAAGAATAAGATCAACAATCTTACTGACCACGAATTTTGTTCAGAGGATGAAAGAAAAAAGATAGTCGAACTGACTGGGGCTCATGAATACCGGAAAGCGCCTCCGGAGATTTGTTCCTCTGATCTGTGTGAAGCAGCAGCAAAAGAATTGATGAGGGGTCTAAATGTCGATCCGAAGAGCATTGAAGCGATTATTTTCGCCACCATGACGCCGGATTATCGTATCCCATCCACAGCATGCATACTGCAAGATAAGTTGGGATGTCCGATATCAACAGTGGCTTTTGATATCAATATGGGTTGTTCCGGCTTTGTCGTCGGATTATATAATGCCTGTGCTTTGATTCAAGGTGGAGGTCTGAAACGAATACTACTACTGGCCGGTGATACACAGTCAAAACTATGCCATGATCAAGACAAAACTGTCGTTTTCCTGCTTGGGGATGGAGGTTCTGCCACGCTTGTCGAAGCCACGGGAACATCTGAGGATTCTATTGTAATTGAACTAATGACCGATGGCAGCAGGTTTAATAGTCTTTTTGTTCCGGCGGGCGGATTTAGATACCCTTCTACGAAAATTACGCGTGAGGTCAAAGAACAGGCTGATGGCGGACTGCGCGCTGAGGATGATATCTATATGGACGGTATGGAGATATTCAAATTTTCTTCCACTGATGTAGTGAAAAGCATTAAAAATTTTATGGAACTTGGGCAACTTTCTGCTGAAGATATAGACTTTTTTATAATGCACCAGGCAAATAAGTTCATGACTGATAAGATCGCAAGGAAACTTAAATTTCCATTAGAAAAGGTGCCATATAGTTTAAGAGTTTATGGTAATACCGGCTCTGCTTCCATTCCGCTCACGATTGTTCATAATTATGATGCAATGATACCTTCTGGGAAAAACCGGTGTCTCCTTTCAGGGTTTGGGGTAGGTCTTTCCTGGGGAGTTGCGGACATTGTATTGAATCAGATTTATTGTCCGCCTGTCATTGAATGTTGAACACTAACAAAATCAAGGGCGCCGACAAATCAACTCCTTAAAATCCCTCCAAGCTGACGGAGATATCCATATGAAAACCATACAAGAAATTAAGGCTGAATTGCCGAATTTCAGTTTTGGTGACTATTATCGGCATATTAAGATAGTCGAGGATAACATAGACATTACCAGACTAAAGCCTCTAAAGATTGCGATTCTTCGCAGCTATACACTTGAAATGATGGAACCAATTCTAAAAATGAAACTCCTCTTGGAAGGTTACAAGCCGGAATTTTTGTTCGGCGATTACAATCACTTCGTTCAGGAAATATTAGATACAGCAAGTCCTCTTTATCATTTCAAGCCGGATGTGATCCTGATAATGGCGCGAATTGAAGAGTTGTTACCGAACCTTATTGAAGATTTTGGTAAAAAAACTTTTCAAGAATGGGAGTCAGCTATTCAAGCAATGGTTCAACAACTGTGTACCCTTGCCGAAACGATTGAAAGGAACTTACCTTCACAAATCTTATTTCAAAATATTGCCCCCCCAATCAACCCCTATTGGGGAATTTATGATGTGCAAGACCCCCAAGGGCAAACTTATCTTGTCCATAGATTTAATCAATTGCTCGCACAACAACTGCAAGACAAAAAGAGTGCCTTTGTCTGGGACTTTGATAGATTCCTTCAACAGATGGGATACAATACAATTTATGATCCAAAAATGTGGTACCTTTCCAAGAATCCTTTTAGGCAGCCGTCTTATCCGGCAATTGTTGATGATTTGCTCAAATATCTTCTGAGCATCGTTGGCAAGGGTAAGAAGTGTATCGTCTTAGATCTCGATAACACGTTATGGGGAGGAATTGCAGGGGAAGACGGTATCGAAGGGATTGCCTTAGGTCATGATTATCCTGGTAGTTGTTACCGTGATTTTCAAAAGGGACTGTCAAGGCTTTACAATCGTGGAATTATTTTGGCGATTAACAGTAAAAACAACGAGGATGATGCCCTCGACATTATTGACAATCATCCATACATGATTTTGCGTCGCAAACACTTTGCTGCCATTCAAATTAACTGGTATGACAAGGTCAGTAATCTTAAAGCCCTGGCACAGGATTTAAACATTGGTATTGATAGCATGATATTTATCGATGACAGTCCTGTGGAATGCGAACTGGTTCGTCAACATTGCCCGGAATGTGAGGTTGTGTGTCTGCCGGAAAAAATATATCTTATTCCTCATGTTCTAAATAGCTTACCCGGCATAGAGAATATAAAACTTACCGATGAGGATAGAAAAAAAGGAAGTATGTACCGGGCTCAAGTGGCTCGCAAACAATTTGAACGTTCTTTTGGTAACATGGATGATTTTTTGAAAGGTCTTGACATTGAGGTTGCTATAGAGTCTGCTACAAATTTCTCTATTCCAAGAATTTCCCAGTTGACTCAAAAAACTAATCAGATGAACCTAACCACCAGACGATACACTGAAGCGAATATTCAGACATTTACGAACGGTCCCAATTCATTTGTTTTTTCCGTATCTTCAAGAGATCGCTTCGGCGACAACGGGATTGTCGGTGTTTTTATCCTCAAGATTCACGGGGATGAGTGCCGAATAGATACATTTCTCCTGAGCTGCCGAGTTATCGGCCGTAACATTGAGCAATCAATGATTGCGTTTATTGCCGATTTTGCCAAGAAGCGGGGCGCCAAAGCCCTGGTTGGGGAATATCTCCCGACTGCCAAGAACCAACCGGCATCGGATATGTATGAAAAGTTTAAATTTAAAAAGATTAGCGATGCACTATTTATGGCTAACCTTAAACAACAGGAATTTGAATACCCTTCTTACATAAAACACTTCATAGAGGACCAAACATGATATGCATATAATTATCCGTATCTATTTGGAGGGCTAACTGTACGAATATGATACTGTCTCCACGTAATGTGTCAAAAATCCTTGTCGATGCCTATGCGAATTGCGGCTATCTGTCACGTCTTCTTATCCGTTGGCGACCTTATATCTGCCCATTTCATGAACTAATAAAATATGTATCCATAAGTAGATCCATGTTGGATGTGGGATGTGGCGTAGGTCTGATGACAGTCTTGCTGGCACAACTGGGCAAGGTAAAGCATGCTATCGGCATTGATACTTCTCATAGGGCCATTTATACTGCACGTGCTGCGGTTATTCCACATGACTGCGACGTACGCTTCCAGTATTTATCAAAAGACGCTCCCTGGCCGGATGAGGAATTTGATACGATTGTCTGTATTGATGTGCTTCACCATGTTCCTCTTGAAAAGCAGCGTGGCTTTGTTGCAAGACTGATGCAGGTTGGTCAGCGAAGTAGAGTAATCTTTAAGGATGTTTCTCCGAGGCCATTTTGGAAGGCACTTGCCAATATAGCCCATGATCTTTTGATAAGCCAACAATGGATTTATATTCAAGATGAAGAAGAGGTTAAAGAGTGGTTTCAGGATGCGGGGTTCTCTATAATAGTGCACCGCAGGCTGGATATGCTCTGGTATAGTCACTATCTCCTTGTAGCAGAAAAAAAGAGATCAGGAAGAAACATTTAATGCTTTTACAAGAATCCAGCATGACAAAACTCTGGCTTCAAGCTCTCAGACTTCAACACTGGCTCAAAAACTTCTTCGTTTTTGCACCATTTTTAGTCGGTCCCAAGTTTGGGCTTAATGAATACCTTTTAAAATCATTGTCAGGTGTCTTTCTTTTTGGATTAATGTCAAGCGCTGTTTATGTCTTTAATGATATTGTGGATATCAACTCTGATAGAGAGCATCCTGAAAAGAGATTTAGACCGATCGCCTCAGGAAAAATCTCTGTTCCCACAGCAATATGTATGTCTGTTGTTTTATCCTCTATTCCGCTGATACTTGCATTTTTCCTGAATGTTAACTTTTTCTTGGCCTTAGTAGCTTATGCAGCCAACAACCTATTATATTCCTTTTATTTTAAAAATAAGACAGTTCTTGACATAATGTCCATAGCCTTTGGTTTCGTTATTAGGACCTATGCAGGCGGCTTCGTCATCGGCATTGACATTACTAACTGGATGATTGTCTGTATATTTTGTCTATCACTTTTCTTGGGTTTTGGTAAGCGTCGTTCTGAAATTGAGGCTCTTGGGCACGAGGCAAGAAACGTCAGAAAAGTACATGAGTCCTACACCATCCAGAAATTGAACTTATTGCTTGGGGTATCAGCAAGTATTACAATTGTTGTTTACATGCTTTATTCTATGGCTCCGGAAACGAGGGCCATACACGGAACAGATAATCTTGTCTTCACCACTCCGTTTGTTATTTACTGTATCTATCGTTACTTGTTAAAAGTTCAGGAAAAAAAGCGCGGAGAAGGACCGGTCGAAATAATATTGAGAGACAAAGGTTTTCTGTTGGCTGGTTGTCTCTGGATAATTTCATTTGTGTTTTTGGTTCATTCATAAAAAAGCATTGATGCCTGTTTGAATACCGAATGCATATCTTCTAAACATGGTAGAAAATAAAACAAAAGAGCATTTCAATAATATTGCTGAGAATTACAAGGAAGAGATCCCAGACCACACAAGGGACCATCTTATAAACAAATTCTGGAGCTTAACCTCTTATTGTTTTTCGAATAATTGCAAAGTGATAGATATTGGGTGTGGTGATGGAACCAATATCGCATTTTTTAGATCTAAAGGCGTCAATGCTGTCGGGGTAGACGTATCGGAAAAGTTAATAAAAAGAGGAAAACAGAGATATCCACAACTACAAAATGTAATTTTCGAAGGTGATGCCTTAAATCTACAATTTCAAGATAACACATTTGATATTGCTATCATGATCGGAGTCTTGCATCATATCTATTCCAAAAGTGACCAGGTCAGAGCTGTCAGGGAAGCACTTCGAGTGGTAAGGGATAATGGAGCCGTTATTATTCGCGAGAGCAATTTAACAAATCCCCTTTTTAGAATATTCTGGAACTACATATTTCCTTTGACAGCTAAGATAGACAGATTCGGAGGTGAAAATTGGATATCTCCCAAAAAGTTATCCGGTCTATTTAATGATGCTATTGAAAAAACTTTCTATTTTACCTTTATTCCCAATTTTACTCCACAAGTACTAATTCCCCTGGCCGGCAGAGTAGAAGCCTTCTTGGAAAACAGTCCGCTTAAGAAAATGTCAGCTCACTATGCAGTCGTCTTAAAAAAGCACAAAAGTCCTTAAATGCTCTGCCCTCTTATCTTATCCGGTGCGGTCTTAGTCCAGAGGGATACTCGGTTACGCTTACATCGGAATTTTCTTAATGATAACTGTCATTTTTGATCTTGACGGCACACTGAGTAAGAAAGATACTTATTTACCTTTTTTAGGGCTTTGCCTGAGGGAATTTGGCTTGCGAAGGCTATCAGTGATAGTTTTACCTCTCTATGTCTTATTATATAAGTTTAGTATAATCAGCAACCATCAACTAAAAGAAATCTTTCTTAGCAAAATACTTTCCGGAGTCTCTTTGGAACAACTTGAACCGGTATCTGAAAAGTTTGTTTCCAGACTAATAGACAAGAGACTAAATAGACCAATAATTCAAATACTAAACGTACATCTAAAGAAGAGACACAAAGTAATTTTGGTGAGTGCGAGTTTTGACTTCTATGTCACGAAATTAGCCAAGAGAATTGGTGTAAATCAGGTCGTATGCACTAAAGCAGAGGTTAATGATGGTATTATAACGGGACGTATACTTGGCAAGAATTGTCACGGGCAGGAGAAAGTAAAACGTCTTGAGAGGCTCTTAAGCCCGTCAGATTGGTGTTCCTCGGTTTTATATACCGACCACTATTCTGATTATCCTTTATTAAAAAAGGTCAAGAAAGGCATCCTGGTCAATCCAGGATTAAAAACACGCTTGTTGTTAAAAAAACATATAATTACACTATCTTGAAATGAAGAGAGCCAAAGAGCCACCGAAAAATGCAAAGTATTTTGCCGTCCTTCTGGTTATTGTATTGATAGCGGTTGCTTTGCGTTCATATTGTTTTCGTGGTTTTGTGGGCCTTGATGATGCCGAATATGCAAAATTTGCCCATCAGATAGCGCAGGGTGATTTTACTCTCGGGACCTACAATGGGCCGGCAGTTTTTCCGTTGAGAGTTGGGAACATCTATCCGGTATCTGTTCTGTTTCGTTTTTTTGGTGTAACCGACTGGACCATGGTATTTTATCCCTTCTCTCTGTCTATTCTGAACATATTGCTTGCATACTTTTGCACAAAGTATTTTTTTGGCAGCCGCGCAGGCCTGATCGCTGCGGCTCTGTGGGCAGTTCTTCCAATTGAGCTCAACAATGCCACCAAACTACTTCCAGATCTCCCGTCCGCTTTTTATGCCTCTCTGGGTGTTACCTGTATTCTGTTTCTAATTCGTTTTAGTACACAACGGAAATCCCTTCTTTTATTTGGAGGTGTTCTTGCCGGATTATCATTTGGTCTTTCCTGGCTTTGCAAAACAACAGTCGTATATCTGGTCCCGTTCTGTATTGCGTTGTTAATCATGACGTTGAAGGCAAATCGTGAAAGAAATATATCATTATGGATAGGGGTAGCAGCAGGCTCACTTGGAGTTCTCTTAATCGAAATGGTTACCTACTATAACTTGATGGGAGATTGGCTATTCCGCTTCCACGAGATTGAAAGGAATTATCTCCAATGGAAAGATGGATTCTTTTCTGAAGGAAGCAGGTTCGGATGGCCTGTGGGGGGTAGTTACGCAATAGCTTTGGCGAAAAGGCTCTTCCTGACCGGCCCAAAAACCATCTTGTTAAACATCCAATTTCTATTTCTCCCTCTTTTTGGATTGATTGCCTCACTACACGCATTCTATTGGAAGGACAGATCCTTTCTTATCCCAGCTCTTTGGCTGATATCATTGTGCTTTATGTTCAATTTTTTTTCCTCTTCCTTATCCTCTTATACACCTCTCGCTCTATTTAACAGGTATCTATATCCAATTTGTTTTCCCGCTATTGTACTTACATCCGGTTTTCTTGAAAAACTGGTTTTTCATCGTATCGATAACGAACGCATCGAGAGATACAAAGAGAGATTTTTTTGGGGTATCGTTCTGGCTACCTTTCTCGTGATGATAGGAGGATATCAAACTTTCAGAGATATGAGGTCCATAGGTTCCTTAAAGGTATGGACTTCCGGTGTGCGAAACGCCAGCAATTTTGCAAAACCAGGTGATCAAATTTATACTGACCCTATCAGTAAAAAGGGATTGGATTTTTTTTGGCGCTATCCAGACAAGACAAATGTAATCGATTTTGAAGGAATGAAAGCACCAGAGGAGATTCCTTCCGGAAGCTTTGTACTTACAAATCGATGGTATGTAGATTGGCTCAACGTTAATGCCGGAATGTGGTTAAGCGACCCTTCGGGCTACGAGAGGCCGCAATTTTTCGATCATCCCCCACAATCATGGAAGACAATCTGGAAAAATACTAATGCTGCATTGTACTATGTTGAGTGAATTTCTTTTAGTTCATTAGTTTCTATCTATGAATAGCCCTTTCCCCGATGTGCGGCGTTCTCCGCAGGTTTTGCTCAACGGATGGGCACCCATTGGCTTTTTTTCTATCTATTAACTGACCGACAAACAAATTTTTTTAAGAATATCTTAGTCCTTGCTCGAAGAGACTATTTGACTGATCCCATGAAGAAACTTGAGAATATGATCAAACTATGCAAATATTACTGCTCTTTCTTGAGTTATGATCTTATAAAAGTTTATTCAACAAATCCCCAGGAAACAACAAGTAGTACAATCGATCATTTGAAAGCGGCTGTCCAATGGATGTGTCGTGCGCAGGATGCATTCAATGATGGGGGCGTGGCCAGAAGTTATTCTTTACTTTATAATCCCTATTTCAAATGCAAAGGCTGGATTCCTTCTTATCCTGAAACGACTGGTTACATAATTCCTACCATGTTCGATTATTCCCACTTGGTTAAGAGCGAGGAAATTTACGATCGCGCAATTCGCATGGCTGACTGGGAATACGAAGTCCAGATGGAAAATGGTGCAGTACAGGGAGGAACAATTGACCAAAAACCTACACCGGTTATTTTCAACACTGGACAGGTGATATTTGGTTGGCTAAGGGCTTTTCAAGAAACGGAGAAAGAAAAATATTTGAATTGTGCCACAAAAGCTGGGAATTTTTTGGTAGAACGGCAGGACAGGGATGGGGCATGGAAAAGTTTATCACTTTATGCTGGTTCTCACACGAGTTTCCGGACCTATAATACGAGAACAGCTTGGGCACTTCTTCTGTTATCCTTATTTAAGGATAACGCTGTTTTCAAAGAGGCGTCGATTCGAAATATTGAATTTTCTCTTGGACAACGGTTGGATAACGGTTGGTTCAAGTCCAATTGTGTGCATGATCCTTCTCAGCCGTTGCTGCACACCATTGCCTATTGTGTTCGAGGAGTTTTGGAGGTTGGTGTTATTCTGAACAACCAAAACTACATTAACAGTGCAAGAAAAGTAGGTGATATATTGATTGAAAAACAAAGAGATGACGGAAGCCTATCCGGATGCTTTGATGAAAGGTGGGAGACGACTGTTTCTTGGAGTTGTCTCACGGGGGATGCGCAAATATCTATTATCTGGGGCAGGTTATTTCAAATTACGGGAGAGCCCAAGTATTTCGAATGCATGAAAAAGATAAACCGATACTTGATGAAATGTCAATTAATCTCGACTAATAATAAAGATCTATTTGGCGGGATAACCGGATCGGATCCAATCCAAGGCGCTTATGGTCCACTAGAGATTTTAAGTTGGGCCGTGAAGTTTTTTATGGATGCATTGATGTTAGAAATGTCAATTCAAAGCAATATGCAATCTGATGGCGAGGCCGGAACCACCTTCGACGTTTGAATTCATTCAAGGACTTTCTGGGGATATTCGATGAAACTTGTCGTAACGATCGATACCGAAGAGGATAACTGGGGAAACTTTGCCGATCGAAACTATACCACTGAGAATATTGAAATGATTCCCCAACTTCAAGAGCTGTTCGATGATTTTAATGTGAAACCTACTTATCTAATCACGTATCCGGTTGCAACAGATGACAGGTCGGCAGGAATATTAAGAGAAATATCGGAAGCAAACAAGTGTGAAATAGGCACTCACTGCCATCCCTGGAACACACCACCTTTTGAGGAGGAGAAGAATGAAAGAAACAGTATGTTGTGCAATCTCCCCCCCATATTGCAGTATGAAAAAATCAAAATTCTGCATAATAAAATAAGGGATCGTTTCGGCATCGAACCTATATCTTTTCGGGCAGGCAGATGGGGATACGATCAGCAGGTGGCCAAAAACCTACACAGACTTGGGTATAAGATTGACACATCGATTTCATCATATACAGATTGGTCACCTTATCATGGCCCGGATTTTTCGAAGATTTCACCAAGACCTTATTGGCTTTCGGTGGATAATATTTTTAGTGGAAACTCAAATGGTCAATTACTTGAAGTCCCTGCCACAATTGCTTTCCTTCAGGGCAATTTCAAATTGGCAAACCGCATACACAATATACTTTCTCGTAAGCCTATGAATAAGATGAAATTTATAGGGGTCCTGGATAGGTTCAAGCTTCTAAATAAGGTATGGCTTTCGCCTGAAATGAACGAAAGTACGGAAATGATAGAACTGACAAAATGCTTTCAAAGAAAAGGTTACGAGCTTGTCAACTTCTTTTTTCATTCACCAAGTCTCAAATACGGTCTCACTCCGTTTGTTAAAACCGGAGGGGAGCAAAAAGAATTCCTTAGAAAAATAAGAGAATACTTAGCGTTCATAAAGGACGTTGAAATCGAACCAATTAAGTTGTCTGATTGCTTGAACACATAATGAAGGTCGGCATATGAAAAGGCACCGTTTGATGCAAATCACCCACGACCTTGCAATCGGCGGACTTCAACAGGTAGTTGTTAATATTTGCAGAACGATTGACAGGGAGAAGTTCCACGTTTCTGTACTTTGCTTGCGGAATTTGGGAGAGCTTGTTCCAGAAGTAGAAAAGCTTGGGATAAAAGTATTCTATATTCCACAGAAGGAAGGCAGGACGGACTACTTCTCTTTTTTGAAAGTGGCAAAGATATTAAAGCAAGAAAAAACAGAAATCATCCATACCCATAATACACAGCCGTTTATTGACGGAAGCATCGCAGCCTTAATGTGTGGTGTAAAAACAATAGTCCATACGGATCATGGAAGGAATTTCCCTGACAAAATTAGATACATGTTTGCAGAATGGTTCATGTCTCATTTTGCGTACAAGGTTGTTGGTGTATCAGATCATACTTCGCAAAATCTCATTGAGTACATAAGAATTCCCTGCCGAAAAATTATGAGCATACCAAATGGTATCGATAGATCCAAATATGAAATAAATATCGATAAGGATAAAAAGAGGCAAGAATTGGGGATAAGCGCAAATGGCCCCATCATCGGCCTCGGGGTACGTTTGATAGAAGAAAAGGGGATCACCTATTTATTGCAGGCAATGCCGGAAGTAATAAAATACTTTCCAAATATTACACTCATAATCGCTGGAGAAGGACCATTTGCAGATGAATTAAAAAAAGGATCTATTTATTTGGGAACTGACAAGAATGTGCTATTCCCCGGCCCCAGACTAGACATGCCTGAGCTTTTGAAATTATTTGATATTTATGTGTTGCCATCACTCTCGGAGGGTCTTCCGATGGTTTTGCTGGAGGCCATGGCAGCCGGATGTCCCATCCTATCTACAAATGTAGGCGGTATACCGATGGCAGTCAAACATGGCGAAAATGGTTCACTAGTTGAACCGAAAAAGCCGGAAGCACTTTCACAAGAAATCATAAAGCTCCTGTCGAACAGAAATTTAAGGCGCCGATATTCCCAAGCTGGGGTGAAAGTGTTTCGTGAAAAATTTTGCGCGGAAATCATGACAAAGAAATATGAACAATTATATCTTCGAAAATAAAGTGAAAAGAAACAATAATATATTAATGATATGTTATTATTACCCTCCGCTTACTGACGTTGGTTGCAAGAGAAGCGTCGCGTTTTCAAAGTATCTGAAAAGATACGGACGGAACCCTTATGTCTTAAGTGTAAAGAATCCGGATACAACATATTGCTCACTGGGCACTGATGCCCCCCCGCCGGGCATTCCCGCAGAATATTCTCAATCTCTTGTTAATCCTTACAAGCTTTTCGGCAAGATCAATGGGTTCCTATCAAGACTTTTGAAGCTTTTAGCTATTGATTTGAAAAGAAACTACTTCTATGAATTCTTTTGCATACCAGATTTTTTTTGGGGATGGATTCCTCTTACTACAATCAACGGTCTGAAGATTATAAATAAATATGACATTGATATCATTTATGTTTCGTGCACTCCCTATAGTTCAGCAATTATCGGACTTTTGCTCAAATCCATAACCAAAAAACCCCTCGTAATTGATTTCCGAGACCAGCTTGGTTTAGAGATAAGTTGGTTTAACAAGACAATGAATTCAAATCTTAAATTCAGAAGAAGGTTAGACCGATGGTTTGTAAACAGCGTTCTAAAACGAACGGACATTTTTATTGTCACAAGCGATGAAATCAGAGAACTGTATATCGAACAATATTCTCATGTCAGAGGGAAAATATTCACTGTTCACAACGGCTTTGATCACGACTTCCTACCTCAAAAAGGTACAACTTCGAAATATTCTAAATTTACAATAATTTATACTGGCGATTTCTACTCTTACTTCCTGGACTCACTTATATTTTTTGAAGGTATGTACCTTCTGAAAAAAAAAGGGAAAGTTAACGAGAATAATTTCCAGTTTCTCTTTTACGGTGACGGAAAGAATGAGATCAACCAGATTGCAAGTAGGTACGGTATCGAAGAGCTTGTAGTTGCCAGTTCCAGAATCCCTTACGAGGGTGTTTTGAATGAGATATCAAAGTCACATCTTCAATTATTAAGGATTGTGAAGCCGATGATAAGTACAAAAGTCTTTGAGGGAATCCCGCTTAACGTGCCTTTTTTAGCCACTATTCCGAAGGGTGAAGTAGAAAATATGATAAAGGAATATAGCAGCAGTTCGTATGTAATCACCGAAGAATCCGGTCATAAGGTGGCTGAGGCTATTCTTGATGTTATGGAGAAGTATAACAACCGTGATATACATGATAACCAAGTAAATAAATTCTTGCATAATTACTCTAGAGAAAATCTAACGCTCAAACTAATGAGGATTATTGATAAAAACTTAAGATAGAGAGGCAACATCGTTGGTGCCTGGCGGAATCGATTCTTACTTTCCATCCTCGGCACACATTTCGGGGAGCGGCTGAAAAAGAACAGATGTTACAATTTGACGCACTGATATAAGAAATCTTATGGCGGTAAAATATGGACGAAGGTATCGGAAAAAAGACGCGAAACAGCCTATATTGGAACCTGTCCTGTAGGATTCCTTACGAGGTGCTCCGTTTCGGAATTTCAATTATTGTGGCCAGAATATTGGATCCCGAAGACTTCGGGATCATGGGCATCGCCGCCATGCTCATCTTTTATTGCAATAGCGCAACGAATTTTGGCTTAAACAATGCGCTGGTTCAGCGAAAAGAAATAGATAGTAGCCATATCGATTCTGTGTTTACAGTTGATCTCGCTGTTTCACTAATATTGACTTGCCTTTTGTTTCCATTAGCACCCTTAATTGCGATTTTTTTCCATTCACCTGAAAGTGAGGAGGTACTCAAAGTCTTATCCGTTGCATTCATCCTGACCACGTTTCATGATCTTCCGCGCGCTCTATTGAGAAGAAACATCGCCTTCAAACTCATTTCCATAGTCGAATTATTCAGAAGCTTGTCTATGTCGCTCATCACACTGGTATTAGCCCTTTCCGGTTTCAAGTATTGGTCCCTTGTGTGGGGTCAACTGTTGCCCCTCTTTGTTGCCACCATCTATCTAGTTTATAAAGTTGGCTGGGTTCCCAGAGTAAGGTATGAACATGCCTCGATGAAACAAATATATAGCTTTGGTATGTGGAATTTTATCGGAGGTCAACTGGACTACTTTAACAGGCATGTCGACCGGTTTATAATTGGAAGGGTCTTCGGACCATTGTCCCTCGGCTTTTATGACAAATCTGTCACCATCTCCCGAATGCCCCTTGATAGTATTGCAATGAATATAAACGCCGTGATGTTTCCATCGTTCAGTAGGAGTCAAACTGACAAAAAAGAATTGAAGAACTTGTTCAAAAAGGCTGTTGTACTAATATCCTTGATAAATTTGCCAATATTATTCGGTTGCTGTGTGGTTGCCCCATATTTTGTACTTGCACTACTGGGTGAAAAATGGGCGCCTATGACGGTACCATTCCAGATCTTATCCTTATCCGGTATCGTCATGTCTTTTAAAGGTCTTGTTGCCAACTTTAATATAGCAGTTGGAAACTATAAAAAATACACTATAAGGCTCGGTGTTGCCAGTCTTATGTTGCTTGTGGGATGTCTTCTTCTCGCCAAGTTTGGCATAATTGGCATTGCCTTCGGCGTATTCTTATTCTCTTTTTTCCTTCTTATTATCACCACCATACCTGTAAAGCGGCGTCTTGATATGTCATGGATGGAGATTATTTCAATAATTTTTCCAGCATTATTGAGTAGCATAGTCATGGTAAGCTTAGTGAAACTGTGCTCTATCGTCTTCTTTACATCTTATTCTATTCCAAGCTTGTGCTCACTGTCAATTATAGGCGTCGCATCCTATGTTGTTGTTATACTGTGCTTTAGAACTCCCATCTTAAATGAAATCAAAGCATCCTTTTATCGTGATTGTAGTGTTCTATGGAAGAAGACAAATAGCCTGTTCTAAGAGAATAGGTATCTTAGTGCTCCTTGACAACAAAGCGATTAGTATTACTGAAGGCTGTTAACCTCTTTATAAGGAAGTGGCTGATTATAATGTGCAAAAGGATAATATTCATAACCCCTGGGCCCATTTATAGGCCCCATTCACGACTATGTCAGAGAAAATATAGAAAGCTCTCTACCAAATTTGAGGGTTATATACTTAGCACATCCACAGTTTCAGAGAATATTACTATTGGCAATTTTAGATACTTACTCATGAAGTCTAACTATACGATGATCTCTAAATTGAAATTCGGGCTGTTTTGCATTCAAAATGCAATAAAGATATTAGGAACGAATCAGAAAATCGACCTTGTAACTACCTATGATCCTCTAACAACAGGTTTAATTGGTCTTATAGTTTCTCGTATTTTAAAGGCAAAGTTTGTACCTGAAGTAAACGGGGTGTACACCTCCTCAGCAAATTGGATTGACGGGATAGAAAGTATATCAACAAAGCTTAAAAGAGCTATAATACCAATAATTATGCGCTTTGTTTTAAAAAGATCTGATGGTGTAAAGCTTCTATTTCAAAGTCAAATCGATCCATTCAAAGAGGTAGTGAATGGGAAAATTATAAGAATATTTCCAAATTACATCCCTATCGATATGTTTAAGAATATGAAAGAAGAAAAAGAGGTCCTCTTTGTCGGCTTCCCTTTTAAACGGAAAGGTGTTGATATTTTGATAGATGCATTCAAGAAGGTCTCGCCAAAATATCCAGACTGGAAACTAAAAATACTCGCCTGGCTTCCTGATCCAACAGAATTGCGTAGAGCTATTGGGGGGCATTCACAAATTTATCATCATCCTCCAGTTCCTTATCACGAAATGCCAGAGCATATTGGGGCCTGCGCCATCCTAGTATTGCCATCTCGCTCAGAGGCCATGGGAAGGATTCTTATTGAGGCCATGGCAGCTGGTAAGCCTAGAATCGGCTCTAACATAGATGGCATCCCAACAGTTATCAATGAGGGGGTGGATGGATTATTATTTAACCCTGAAAGCGTCGATGACCTGTCGAGCAGATTGGATCTCCTAATGGGCGCCCCTGTTCTCAGGCAGAGGCTTGGCAGGGCGGCTGGAATAAGAGCTATGAAAGAATTCACAGAAGAAATTTATGTCAGGAACCTGGTGAGTTTCTACAATGATGTACTAGATGGCTAACTTATCAAATTGTAAAAACTATATTGTAAACTTCTTGGGGATTGGCGGTAAAAAAAGATTATAAAATGGTGGGGGCAACTATAAAAAATGATGTGGAACATGGAGGGTGGTTTTTTTTCACCCTCTTATATCTTATGGTAGACTATGGCCGGCCACAAGACATCCTACCAGCTATTGGGTATATAAGACCAGGGATGATTATGACTTTAATGTTAACCTATTGCCTTTTCACTAGCGGAAAAATATGGCGATCCGATAGCAAACAAACACGTTTAATTTGGTGTTTCATAATTCTAACTGCCATACATGTTCCACTGGCAAAAAACAATTTTTTCGCCTACAAGGCGGCTAAGGGGATGTGCTTAATCTTCCCTTTTATATTATCGACTATAATTCTTGTCACTTCTATTGAGCGTTTGAGAAAAATCATATCAATTAATATAATTCTTATGGTCTATGTTTGTCTCTACAGTCTCTTTCATTATGGACAGGGCTCTGGTAATTATTTCCAAGATGAAAATGATCTCGCTCTATATATTAATACAATGCTTCCCTTCTGCTTTGCTTTGTTTTTCTACGAAAAACAAAAAATAAAAAAAATAGCTTACGCTATTGCTGTTTTTATGGGGATTATGACTATAGTTGTCTCTTTTTCCAGAGGAGGGCTTGTTGGCTTGATCTCTATGGCTGCGGTCGGTTGGTTATTCAGCCCTAAGAAAATGGTATCGCTACTCATAATCTGCTTATTGGGAATCATGGTGTATATTTATAGTGGTGAAGCTTATAAAAAAGATATGGCCACTATTACCAATACTCAAGTGGGCACAGCGCGTGGAAGGACTCTGTCATGGGAGGCGGGATGGAAGATGTTTCTTGACAATCCTTTTGGTGTAGGCGGGCACAATTTTCAAGCAAGATTCCCTGAGTACCAGTCGCCGGAATTCAAACGTGGGATGTGGGGGCGAGTTGCTCATTCCTTATGGTTTACTCTTATTCCCGAACTTGGCATTCCCGGAATTATTATTTATGTTGCTCTGTTGTATTATAACCTTAAGGACATATTCTTCCTGAAAAACATTAAACATGATGATGCAGATTTACGTTATTTATATTTCTTATCTCTTGCATTTATAGCCTGCTTTGCGGGCTATTTCGCATCCGCTACGTTTTTATCAGTTTTATATTATCCACACTACTGGTATTTAACAGGTATAGTAGTTGCCAGCTCACGACTTGCAAGAAGCATTTTAAAAGCATCTGACAAGGAATTGAAATCAGAAATAAGTTGAAAGATAAAATAACAAGTAGCGAAATCGCGTTTGTCGTAGGTTATCTTTTACTAATCTCGTGTCAGAGTATTTATCGATGAGGCGAAACCGCCATAGGCAATAAAGATTAAGTGACCATTGGGATTGATGCCGTTTCTTAACTTCACTGAAAAACACGTTGTAGTAATGTATGACTCCTGGCCCAAAAATACTTCCTTATTTTAAAAGGCTCTTGTCCCTTAACAGGGATATCTATTCTCTGGTGCCTATAATAGTCATTTTTGTTCTAGGCAGCTATATTACCGAGACAAAAGTTGTTACCATAACAATACTTACTTACTTCATGTTTGTGCTCCCTGGTTTTATTTTTTTTAAAATAACTAACTTGTCAAATATAAAATCTATAATTTATGGCGCCCCCTTAGGATTTTCAATTACTAGCTTGTTCATCATAATTAAAGTAGCTTTAAATGGGTGGAACATATTATCTATCTCGATTACCTACTTAATTTTGCTATCTCTAGTAGCATTTGTTGCTTATAAAATAGCACGTAACACCAGATATAATTTCATAACAGATGATCGTCTAAGTGAGCCTACCAAACACATACCGTTCTCTATTTTCTTAATAATTTCATTATATTTAATGATAATATTTATTCCTTTAAAAAACGTTGGCAAAATCACAGAATGTGGATATGGATTCACCGGACTATTTAGTCATGACTTTATATTACGTGGGGTCAGTTCGGTTGCTTTAGCAAAAGACATCCCATCTGACAACTATTATTTTGCGGGTCAAACAAACCATAATTATTATATCTTATGGTACATTTTACCAGCTACTGTTTATAATCTGCTACATATGGAAGGAAATATTAGAGATATAATATCCATTATCTGCTTGCTCAATGTTCCTTTCTTTTATCTCCTTATATATTATACTGTCATTAATTTTATTAAGATCAGTGATACATCTTCCGAAAGTCATCTTAATTATAAAAAACTTGTCTTAATATTTATATTGATTTTATATTGTTACTCAAATCATTGGATATTCTTGGCAATGAAACAAATTGCCGGAGCCTTGGGTTCAGAAACTATTAAGCAGTTTACTAATCAAATGGGCTTATTATCTCAGTCCTGGTTTAGGGATATAATTTTTGAACCTCATTCAATTTTATCTATTATGATGATATTATTAATATTAAAATTAATGCTATCAAAGCCTTCATCCCTTCGCGGGGTAATTATCGGCATTCTTCTCGCGTCAGTCGCATTGACAGATACAGCCATATTCTTAATCTTCGGAACATCATATTATATTTACAACGTAATCAAAATCTTGATTAATAAAAACTTCAGGTCACTTATAGATATTCTTGGCACCACATTGTCTGGTTTAATAATAGCTAGCGTGATGTTTGCTGTAAAAATATTCATAACTACCGAGTATTCCAATGCGATTATCTTGAAACCTTATATTGTAATTATCGTTGGCTTGCCTGTTTTTCTCATCTTACATTACGGCGTTATGCCTATAACGAGTATCTTAAGTGTCAAAAGGAGATCCTTTGATAACAAAAAGATCTTCATGCTAATAATAATATTGGTATCAATATTGTTTATGCTATTCTTGACCGAGTCACTTGAAGGAAACGTTATTTTAAGAAAATCACTGAAAGTTCTTAGATTACCATTGTGCTTATTTACTGGATATTACCTTTACCATAACAGGTCTACTATGGGTTACAAAATATTACTAGTGCTTCTAATATTGTCTTTTCCGACTACTCTGACAGATACGTATGCACAGACGAATGTTATGAATAAAAGCTATACTACTTACATTACCCCAGAAGAAATGGAAGCGGCTTTGTGGCTGAAACGAAATACCCCCTTAAGTTCTGTGGTTCAGTCATGTATTGATTATCCAGGCCATTTCGATTATTCGCTGACAATATGTTTCGGGGAAAGAAAAGCCGCCTTAGGACATTGGAAAATCGCATTTCTAAGTTATCCGAATAAGGAAGAAATAAATAGAAGAGTTGATGAAATTAATGATATGTTTTTATCGGAGAATAACATGGAAAGACTTAATATCTTGGAAAACTTAAATATAAATTACGTTTTCATAGGAGAAAGAGAAAGAGAATACTATCCTCACTGTGAAATGAGATTTAATAATGATAACATGCACTTTAAAAAAGTATTTTCTAATGGCAAGGTACGAATCTATCAAGTACTCTCAAATAAGAATGAAGACATTCAATACAATGGAGGAACATTGAATAATGAAAGAAGGATGAAACGATGAAAGTTGTGGTGCTGATGATTGAGGCAAGTAGTTGTTATACATGAAATTTTGCATGCCGAATTTAGGTTACCTTTCACTGTGTTTCCTATGTTGCCATTTCTGGCACTTAGATGCGTTCTTCATTAGGTCAATTCTCTTTGGGAAAAGGTAAGAAAGGTTGTAAAATTGCTTATCAAGAGTAATATACCCTGGATCAAGGATGAAGCGATATGACCGCGATCAAAAAAAGTTCTCATTCCTGCAGCAGGACTTGGTACAAGACTGAGGCCGTTAACTTACGGTATCCGAAAGAATTATTAATGATTAAAAACAAACCACTGATTCATTATTCTGTAGATGAATGCTTATCTGCTGGAGTAGAAAACATTGCCGTAGTTATTAACAAAGGCAAGAATGGCAAAGCCATTGAACTCTGACCATGCCCCGAGGACATGGTTTTCTATACTTGAATAAAAAGGAGACGACAACATGAAAGGCATCATACTTGCGGGTGGTTCGGGTACTCGTCTCTATCCGATCACCCATGTGGTCAGCAAGCAGCTCTTGCCTATATACGACAAACCTATGATCTACTATCCCCTTTCGGTACTAATGCTAGCTGGCATCCGAGAGATCCTGATTATTTCTACCCCCGAGGATCTTCCTCGTTTCAGGGATCTTCTTGGAGACGGGTCGCAGTGGGGCGTCAAATTTTCATTTGCCGAACAGCCTCGCCCTGAGGGTATTGCTCAGGCATTTATCATTGGTGGCGATTTTGTGGCAAACGATAGCGTGTGCCTGATCCTTGGAGACAATATTTTCTATGGTCAGGGCTTTCAATCAGTTCTTTTGCAAGCTACGAAGCTTCAAAAAGGGGCCCTGGTTCTTGGCTACTGGGTGAGTGATCCCGAACGCTATGGCGTACTGGAATTCGACCAATCTCTTAGGGTTCTTAGCATTGAGGAAAAACCCCAAAAACCCCGATCAAATTATGCAGTAGTCGGGCTATATTTCTACGACAATGATGTTGTTGAGATTGCATCCAACCTCAAACCTTCTGCTCGCGGAGAGATCGAGATTACTGATCTAAACAGAGAATATCTGATGCGAGGGGAGCTTCGGGTGAAGCTATTGGGCAGAGGGTTTGCCTGGCTGGATACCGGAACCCACACATCACTGCTCGAGGCGGCTACCTACGTCGAAACCATTGAGAAACGACAGGGTCTGAAAGTGGCGTGCGTTGAGGAGGTGGCCTATCGAATGGGATACATTGATTCGGGTCAGGTCGAAAAGCTGGCTCGTCCATTCATTAATAACGGATACGGTCAGTATCTCTTGAACATGCTGAAGTATGACGTTCGCGGAGCATTGAGGGTGTAGTATTGGAGAAGATTGGATCCGTCTACCCCAGGCCTTCGGGTCCGACGAGTCCATTCACTTATCATTCAAGTCACCACATGATGGTACATTACAATGAAAAATAATGACTTAGAAATATCTGTTGTCATCCCCGTGTACAACAGTGCACAGACCCTCCGAGAACTTAGAGAACGGCTGGAAAAGGTTTTGCGCAATCTCGTTGGTGAAAGTTACCAGATCGTGTTTGTTAACGATGGCAGCGCCGATTCCTCGTGGGATATCCTCAAGGAGATGGCATCAACAAATGACAAAATCATTGCTATTAATTTTACCAGGAATTTTGGTCAGCACAACGCGTTAATGTGTGGATTCTCGCAGGCGCGGGGAATGTATGTCATCACCATAGATGACGATTTGCAGATTCCGCCAGAGGAAATCCCCAAACTCTTCAAGGAAATACAAACCGGATATGATGTTGTGTACGGGATCTATGGCGCCAAGCAACATTCAAAATTCAGAAACCTTGGTTCTGAACTTGTTCAGTTTATTTACCGTAAGACCTTCAATATCAATGTGCGCATCACCTCGTTTCGCATTATGAAACAGGATATCGTGCATCGCATGCTGTCGTATGACAAAAGTTTTACCTATATTGATGGCCTCATCTCCTGGTTTACCACGAGTATCGGGAATGTGTATGTGGAACATCATCAGAGAAAGGTCGGGAACAGTGGGTATACACTAAGACAATTAATAATCCTGGCCCTAAACATGATGACAAACTTCAGTATTGTACCGCTACAAGTGGCTTCATTGATTGGTCTTATCTCTGCCTTCGCTGGGTTTGTATTTGGCATCTACTTTCTATCCAAAAAGGTGTTTTTAGACATACCAGTATCAGGTTTTGCCTCGACCATTGTGGCCATAACCATGTTTTCCGGTGTTCAATTGTTGACCGTGGGTATCATAGGTGAATATATCGGTCGAATCCATATCAACATCAGTAAACGGCCGCAATATGCCATACAGGATATCATAGCGCCGGAAAACGACAACACCACAGACGAAACAAAGTAAGCACGTAGTCCAAGGAGATCTATGGTCATGAAATCCATAGGACCGCTTAACCATTCGCTAATTGAAAGCAAGCGGTTCGACTTAAAGGTGTACCGAGGGGTGATAGATGATATCAATCCCAAGGAGATTCTATCTACTGTTCTTAAGGAAAATATCGATGTCGCCATCATTCGCATTCCCTCTGAAAGGCAGGATGCCTTGGTGCGCCTAGAAAAAACTGGCATCCCATATCTGATAGCTGACACGTTGGTTTATTATCATGTCGATCTTAAAACATATGAACCTGGAGAGTTACGCAATAGGGATTTAGAATTTATTGAATTTTATCCAGAACATTTCGAAATAATGGACAAACTGGTATCCGAAATATTCTCTGCGTATAAAAATCATTATACCTCTAATCCTTTGTTGGCAGTGGATCTAATCGAAGCCTACAAAGAATGGGCCCGTAGTTATGTAACGAATGAAACCGACGGTAAGTGTGGATGGCTGGTCAAACGTGGCGATCGCTTCATTGGCTTTGCCACATGCACCTTTGAGGGAGATGAAAGCGAAATCGTTTTGAATGGGGTCGTACCATCGGCAGCTGGTATGGGAGTGTATGGCGACTTGATAAAGTTTCTACAGCAATTTTTTAAAGATAACGGGTACTCCATCATGAAGGTGTCAACCCAGGTATATAACTACGCAGTACAGAAAGTGTGGAGCAGAGAAGGTTTCGTTATGAAACAATCCTTCGTTACCGTTCATATCAACTCCATGATGAATGTGTCACGAATCGAAAAGAGAATGATTGACTGTACCATTTCAACAGGAGATGTCCGGAAATATGGCCACATGTTCGGCGATACAAATCGACTGCATTTTGACGAAGAGTATGCCCGCAACAAAGGATTTGAAGGGAGGATAGTTCATGAACTTCTTGCAAATTCAGCCATCTCAAAATACTATGGTACGGAGTTTCCTGGTGATGGCACCGTGGTCGTCGGATACTCATATAAGTTCTTGAAGCCTATATATTTGGACCAACCGTATCGGATTGAAATTAGTTTCCCTTTTGTCAACTCTGAAATGGGCATCTATAAATCGCTGGCCAAGATATTGGATTCCAACGGTGATATATGTCTCTTTTCCTATAATGACCTCATGAAAAAGTAAGGAATTTTTTCTTCTTAAACATGTAGTGGTATTGATTCGATTATAGCCACCTTGATAAGAGGTAGTAATGTGAATTTTCTTTATATAGCTGGATGCATTTTTTTTACCGTTCTGGGCCAACTTCTTATAAAACACGGTGCAGTTGAGCTGAAAGAGGCTCGTTCTCTATTTGCCTATCTATTTAATGGATACATAATCACTGGCCTTTCATCGGCAGTATTGGCCGCTGCGTCTTGGATCAAGACGCTACAATATTATGATCTCAGTTATGCGTATCCCTTTATGAGTCTTTCATTTCTGCTCGTGGCGGTATTATCCATGCTGATTTTTGGTGAAACCATAAAAATCAACCAATGGATCGGCCTGGGCATTGTATTGGTGGGCCTCTGCATTGGGAGTAGATAACATGAGAATTCCCTTCAACAAACATTCAGGAAGTAAACAGTCGAAGCAAAACTACATCTCCTCAGAAATCTATAGGAATAGCAACTCAGCAAAAATCGGAGGTCTAGATGAGCAAATTTAAAATTCCATTTAATCGTCCTTTTCTGGTTGGCAAGGAGCTTTATTACATCGCTCAATCGGTTTTGAGCGGTCATACGGCTGGGGACGGGTTGTTCACGAAAAAGTGTCATGTATTAATGGAGAAAAAGCTTGGGGGCAAGAAGATTCTCTTAACCCATTCTTGCACTGCTGCCTTGGAGATGGCTGCGATTCTATGTGAGGTTGGACCGGGAGACGAAGTAATTCTGCCTTCCTTTACCTTTGTATCCACGGCAAATGCCTTTTATTTGCGTGGGGCAAAACTTATCTTTGTGGATATTCGGCCAGATACACTGAACATAGATGAGAAGAAAATTGAGGAAGCAATAACAGAGCATACAAAAGTGATAGTGCCGGTTCATTATGCAGGGGTGGCTTGTGAAATGGATACCATCATGGATTTAGCTCAAAGAAATAATTTGTATGTTGTTGAAGACGCGGCCCAAGGAGTGAACGCTAAATTTGGAGATAAATTTCTTGGGACTATTGGTGATATCGGTACATACAGCTTTCATGAAACCAAGAATTTTATTTGTGGAGAGGGCGGAGCAATTGTTATTAATAATGATAAATTAATTGAACGGGCAGAGATTATAAGAGAAAAAGGTACAAACCGAAGCAAATTTTTCCGGGGTGAAGTTGATAAATACACATGGGTTGATATTGGTTCATCCTACCTGCCTTCTGACATACTTGCTGCATTCCTATATGCTCAGCTTGAAAATATGGGGCAAATTAACAAGCGCCGTGAGGAAATATTTAATTATTATTATAGAGCCTTAATACCTCTTGTTAATGATGGCAAATTAAGATTGCCATACATTTCTAGTGAATGCGAAAGTAATAATCATCTTTTCTATATTATTCTTAATGATGAAAAAACCAGAAATGAACTTATGGATTATCTTAAATCCAACGGTATATTAGCTGTGTTTCATTATCTTTCGCTTCACCTTTCTTCAATTGGTCGTTCTATGGGGTACACTGATGGACAGTTGCCTGTAACTGAATCAATGAGCGGTCGTTTGCTTCGGCTACCGTTTTATTATGATCTGAAGCAGGAGGAGCAGGCTGAGGTGGTGGATACGATCAAGCACTTCTTTGACAACCACTGAAAAAAATCAAAACAATAGCGGATAGATACAATCTGAAAATCATTGAAGATGCCGCTTATTGTATCGAAGGGAGAACGTGACGGAATCAGCAGATTGGCGATGTTGCTTGCTTCAGTTTTTATGGAACTAAAGATATTACTTCTGGAGAGGGCGGAGCAATTGCGGCGAATAATAAGGAATTAGCAGAAAAAAAGTAATACTTCGAGACCTTTGAAAAATGCGACATTTTTTCGTCAGGCAAGAAAGGCAAGAATTGTAACCGGAAGAATACATAAGGTATTTTGAGGATTACAATTTGAAGCCTGACGTCGCATTACGGAAAAATGGCAGTTTTGCAAAGGTCTCACTTTGTCAGCATGGATGTCCAAAGAGGCAGCAGATAGATATTGAGAAAATTATTAGCACTGGGACATGATAAGTGACAAAGATAGTGATTATGTAGTCAAAACCCTTGAGCGAATAATGCAAAAGGTAAAATAGCTGAAGACTTCCAAGTTAAAAACATTCAGATAAATGATGGACTTGGTGTCTTAATGCCTTATTTCTGAGTCGTATATCTTTTTTCAGACATCAACGTATGTTACTGTACAAAAAAGATGGCAGTTCCTCACCCTTACGCACGACCATGACCTCTATCGCGTATGCTTCGCCATACAGTATCGTGTCTTCCTCGTAGTCGTTGAGCCAAGGACAACAGGGTTTTTGGGGATATCCGAATCTATATGACCCGCTCAAACCAACCAGAGAATTGACTTTAGACTCCATAGGATCTTACATAAACATTGCAGCATGGTATTCAAAAAGGGCTACGATTCTGCAGGCGGTGCCAAACAGTATTGCGGAACTGTGAAACTTTGGGCAAGGTTGAGAATTGCCACTGCCCGCCGTTTGCTTTAAAGGTGAAACTGCCTGCGCCGTGATAATATAATAATTTTAAGGTAATCAAGGACATTGAAGTTTCAATCCTAATCAAAACTTTTCGTCACGAGAGTATGCTGCGCATTCTTACTCAGAATCTCAAGGACCGCCTGACAACTGGCACGATAATTGCTGTGCAAACATTAAAAAAAGTGGCAGTATAGGAGGATAAAATGAGATCAAAGGGAATCACAAAGGGAATATTGTTTTTTCTGCTAGTTTTGACGATAACAATTTCCCCGGAGGCGTCCTGCTTTGCAAAGGAGCTGTTTGTTTCAACTACTGGTGACGATTCAGTTACTTATGATAACAATGATATAAATAATCCGTGGTTAACTCCTCAACGTGCTTGGTATTCCGCACGAGCTGGTGATACAATATATTTCCGTGCTGGGACGTACACAATAGTTTCTCAGATAAATACAAGATTCAATGGGAACGATGGCACGGCGGTTTTACCGATCACCTTTAAAAACTATGCGTCTGAGAATGTGATCTTTAGCAGTTCTCTAAGTGCAGTATTTGAGATAGAAAAATCTTATAACCATGTCGAAGGAATAACTTTCAATGGAGGTTGTATATGGTTTAACATCGGAACTGATACTACCACACCAGGTTTTGAAATAAGAAATTGCTCGGCAAATATTACTACTGGTGGTGACAATGCTGCGTTTGTACGATTAGGCCAGAGAGCTCCAGATTCATTAGTAGAGAAGTGTACGATAACCGGCCCTGGATTACGGAGTGAAGGGGTGCATCAGAATACCTCGTGTATTTTCATAGGCCGAGCAGAAAGCGTAAAAGTATTAAATAATGAGTTGTCTAACGCTCCTATAGGCATATATTTCAAACACGCAAATACCTTAGCACCTTGCAGCAATGAAATAGCCTATAACTACATCCATAATACTGATAGATATTCGATCTTCACTAACAGCAACTATACTAACATACACGATAATCTTATAGGAGAGAACAACGCCCAATTTCGGGTAAACGAATCAAATGGACTCCCTGGAGGTGATTACAATACAATAGAACACAATACTCTCTATAACACTTTTATATACCTTAGCGAAGATGATGATGGGGCTCATCATAATACTGTAAAAGATAATATTGTTATGGGTAAATGCGAGTACCATAAGTATGGTAGTACAGCGCTATACCTATCATCGGATTATAATCTATATGTTTCAGGCAATATCGTAAGACACAACAGCACAGATTATACCCTTGCAACCTTTAGCACCTTGCTGGGCGGTTGCACTGGAGTTGATAACGATTGTAACTCTATGTCTGGCAGTCCGACCTTTGTTGGTGGAGGCACTCCGTCATCTATTTCAGACTTTATGCTGGCAGGCGGTAGCCTAGGAGAAAACGCAGCTAGTGACGGGAGAGATATGGGGGCAGACATCTCTTTGGTTGGCGTACAAACAGGTGTTCCATCGGCTGGATCGCCTCCCAATAGGCCCCTGGTGGATTGCGTAGAGATCGTGCAAGAGAATTTTGGTCCTGAGGTGATATTCCATGACGAATTTGAGGATTCAACCCTCATGTCCGAAAGGTATACTGAATCTGGAGGTTGTGTTGTCACAAATTCTGTGGGTTTCGGCGGATCCTCCAAGTCTGTACAAGGCAGTTGGCAGGTTGGTCAAGTGGCCGCCGGAGGTTTTACTTACATGTTTGGCAGAAACCCATGTGGTTCAGAAAGTAACTCGGGTACTGATTTCCGGGAGATTTATTGGAGATTCTACATGAAAACGTCCAAAGGGTGGACGGGCAATCCTCAAAAGCTTTCAAGGGCTACTATCTTAGCATCGTCCAATTGGTCACAAGCCATGATAGCACATTTATGGGGAGAAGCAAATGATCTTCTACTAGAGATCGATCCTGCCACCGGTATTGACTCAAGCAGCAATCTAATTACAACATCGTATAATGATTTTAGCAATCTAACTTGGCTTGGCAAAAGGCAAGGTAGCACCCCAATTTATGACACGTCAAAGAGCAATGCATGGCATTGTATTGAAGCCCATGTGAAGTTGAACGCTCCGGGAAATTCTGACGGTGTCTTTGAGTTCTGGATGGACGGAAATCTTGAAGCCAGGAGGGATGATTTGAACTGGGTCGGTAGCTGGCAGGCATACGGTATAAACACTATTATGTTTGCAAATTATTGGAATGTTGGCGCACCGCGAGCACAAGAACGATTTATAGATAACATAGTGATTTCAACAGAACGTATAGGATTATCACCTTCTCCGGTTAATCCTGTAATATACAAGACTGCATTTGAAGATCCTGATTTTGGTGATACTCAAAGTGTGTTTCAAGCTCAGGTTAGCTCAACTCCCGATGGCACAGGCATAGTTTGGGCGGGCGAAATCTCCGGCAGCGCTGATAGCTTACAGGTAGACACCAGCACCGGCTCTTTCCAGGGTAGCCTGTCTGGACAATCATCTTTAGCCTACGGAACATATTATGTTAGAGTCAGGCATGCAGATGCTTCAGATAATTACTCAATCTGGTCGCCTTGGAAGATCTTCACGACAGCACAGGCGCAAAATCCTCAACCACGACCCAGTGCACGAACTCTCCAACTGCGCTGAAAATTACGACTGAGCAGATTGCTTCCTCCCAAAAAATTTGTACTTTGGATGAGTAATGAATAGTGGAGAGCATGAGTCAACCCCATCTGTTTTTGGATCTACACAAAAGCCCAATAACAGATCAATGACTCATGCTCTTTCTTGTTCGTGAAATAAAAAACCCATATCTTTGAGTTGCGGGTAAGATGAACGGAATATGGATTACGTGGGAAAATCAACGACGTAATAAAGGGATCAGCAGAGCTTTAGGCTGGAAATTTTATGAGATTATTTCCTATAAATCAGCAGCTTATAGGTATCTACTCTCATCTATCGAGACAGTACTTGTCATTCAAAAGGAAAAACCCCAAATTGTGGCCGCCCAGAACCCTTCGATGGTTCTTGCAATCTTGGTTATATTATTAAGAAACATATTGGGGTATAAGGTTATAATAGATGCACATAACAGTGGCATATTTCCCCTTGAGGGTCGATCACAATTATTAATGTTCTTTTCAAAATTGTTACAAAGACATGCTGACCTTACATTGGTTACTAATGAAAGACTTAAATCAGTCGTGGAGTCTAACAGGGGAAAAGCGTTTGTTTTGCCTGATAAGATTCCCGATATTCCCGCAGTAGGAGTTTTTCCTTTAGAGGGAAATATTAATATTGCATATATATGCACATTTAGTGAGGATGAACCCTATAAAGAGGCAATAAAAGTATCCGGTATGCTCCCGGAGGATGTTCTTATCTATTTCACCGGAAAGTACGAAGGAAAAATTGATATTGATTCCATTCCCAGTAATGCCAAACTACTTGGCTTTGTTCCGGAACAGGAATATTGGTCGCTCCTATCTTCGGTAGATTTTGTAATGGATCTTACAACGAGAGAAGGATGTCTTGTTTGTGGGGCATACGAGGGAATTGCCCTTTCTAAACCACTTATCTTATCAGATACTGAAGCGCTTAAGTCTTACTTTAATATGGGATGCATATATGTTGCACCGAGAGCAGATTCGATTGCATACGGAATCAGAAAAGCAATTGCAAAACATAATGACCTGTTATCTGATATTGAGAGGCTTAAGGTATCATTAAGAACTGACTGGAACAACAAACTATTTCATCTTAACAAGGTCATTAATTCGTTGTGTTAATAAGAACAGGCATCTTGATCAACTGTTGATTCATTGAAATACAAGCCCATGGAAAAACTTGTGTAATTCTTTCAAGCCCTCCGAGCAAGATCTATTTGTGCGAACTTCAATACTCATTAAATCAATAATAGCTTCCCTTCTTGACATAATAGGGGGGGTAACGTGGAAGTTGAGGAGGGTTTCCAAATGCAACTATGCCATATTAATGTACCATCGGGTAGTATCACGTGATCAGACCAGCGGTCTTATCCAGCCTGGAATGTATGTGGAGCCCGTGACCTTTGAACGTCACATCCGGTTCTTAAAAAAGTATTTTGTGATTGTTCCCATTTCCGCAATATTGTCAGATTATGAAAAAGCTTCTAACACCTTTGGCGCGAAACCTCGCTGTGTGTTCACTTTTGATGACGGATGGTATGATTTTTCTAAATATGTTTTCCCAATATTGAAGTCGTATCAAGTCCCGGCCACGGTTTTTTTGCCAACGGATTTCATTGGAACCGAAGATTGGTTCTGGACGGATCGTCTGGTGTTTATTTTTCAGCAGCGATACAATTCTAAGAATAATCAATCTATAGGACAGGGATCAAACCCCCTTGTGAACAAATTGATTAGCTTGCAAGGCTCCTTCGAAACTATATTGGAGTCGGCCATAGCGCTTTTGAAGACCTATCCAAACGAGGAAATTGAAAAGGCCATCACAGAGTTGTCCTCAGTGTGGGGCATAGCGCCCAACCCTTCTGGACGTGCCTTTCTTTCATGGGAAGAAGTGAGGGAGATGGTGGAGTCGGGCCTCGTCACCTTTGGTTCCCACACCGCCAGCCACAGACTCCTCACCACGTTGAAGGAACGAGACGTCAGCAGTGAGCTGAGGAAATCCAGGGAAAAGTTGATTTCTGAGAACGTGGTTGATCCCGCATTTATCCCTTTCAGTTATCCCAATGGGAATTACACTGACAGAATTGCCGGAATGGTGAAGGACGCTGGTTATGGTTTGGCCATCACTACTGAGAACGGCTGGAACCATAGTAGATCGGACCCTTTTGCGCTCAGACGAATTTCCATTCATCAAGACATGACATCAACAGAGGCAATGTTGGGCTGTCGGATTGTCGGGATATTGTAATAAAACAATAAGATTATGTTACGGGTTTGTCATATCATTTCCGGGGATCTCTGGGCAGGCGCTGAGGTAATGGCCTATCACCTTCTGAGGGGTCTAAAAACATATCATAATATACAGCTCTCGGCTATTCTCCTCACTGAAGGAAGGCTTGCTGAGGAGATTCGCAAACTGGGCGTCGAGGTTCACGTGGTGGATGAAAGAAAGACATCCTTTTTTAATATCCTTTTAACCATCCGAAACATATTACGCAAATGGCCCCCGGATTTAATCCACTCCCATCGGTACAAAGAAAATATTTTAGCCTACTTGATCTCCAGATTTGTTCGTCGCGTCAGATTAATAGGAACTCAGCATGGCATGCCGGAGGTGCACGGAGGCAAGTCCAGCTTAAGGCAACGACTTATAATCAAATGGAATTTTTTTGTGCTTTCCCGTTGCTTTCATCACTCTGTTGCGGTCTCTCGTGACATAAAAGCCACCTTTGTAAAGCAATACGGCTTCAAGAAAAAGAAGATTAGTGTCATCCACAATGGGATGGATATCCCGCACATCTCGCCAAATAGACACAAAGCTGAACCCTTTGTGATTGGGTCTTCGGGCAGACTTTTCCCGGTGAAGGATTATCCCTTTATGGTTGAAATCGCAAAGGTAGTTCGGGAGAAGAAAAGCCGGGTTCATTTCCAGCTGGCTGGAGACGGACCAGAGCGGCCGAAACTCCAAGCCGTCATAGAACAATATGGCCTTGATAATGGTGCGTTCGTGCTCAAGGGGCATCTGGAGAATATGTCTGCCTTCTATCAAGGGATGGATTTGTACCTGAACACCTCCATTCATGAAGGTGTCCCTATGAGTGTGCTCGAAGCCATGGCCCATGGACTTCCGGTAATTGCCCCAAAGGTAGGCGGTTTTCCGGAAATCATAGATGATGGTGTAGAAGGATACCTTATAACTGAACGAAATCCAAAAGCATTCGCTGAAAAATGCCTCTTGTTGTATCGTAACAAAGCGTTGCGGCAAGAGATGTCCATGGCGGCAAGGAAAAAAGTTGTACAGTCATTCTCCATTGAGAATATGGCCGAGCAATATTACAGTCTGTACCTCAAGGTAGCCAGCAATCGGTAAGGCTACTGTAAGGCTACCTCTTTTGTCACTATCTAATGCCTGTTGTTTTTATGTCCTTAATCCTTCCAATCCCGTAAGCTCTATTTAATAGATAGAAGATCTCACGCACCAAAGGAGACTGAACATGATGGAAATATTATTTGTAGGATCTATCTTACTTATCTTTTACGCCTACTTTGGATATCCGCTATCTCTTTATTTTTTAGGGATGTTCAGAAAGCGATGTGTCAAAAAGGCGCCCTTTTCCCCTGATGTCACGATGATCATTACCGCATACAACGAGGAAAAGAGAATTAAGGAGAAGTTGAACAATACAGTTGCTCTGGACTATCCGAGAGACAAGCTCCAGATCATTGTGGCTTCGGATGGGTCAACCGACCGAACTAATGCCATCGTGAAGGACTACGAAAGAAACGGTATTGAACTGCTGGCCATCGAACAGCGCCGTGGCAAAGAAAACGCTCAGAAAGAGGCCGTGAAAAGGGCAAGAGGCGAGGTGCTTGTATTCACGGATGTGGCCACTCAATTGGATCCGGATGGGTTGAAAGAGATCGTCTCTAATTTTACCGATCCCTCTGTGGGATGTGTGAGCAGTGAAGACCGGGTGATTGGCAAAGACGGCAATTCAGGAGGGGAAGGCTTTTATGTGCGCTATGAGATGTGGTTGAGACGCCTTGAGTCACAAGTGAATTCCCTTGTGGGGTCGAGTGGCTCTTTTTTTGCGGCACGAAAAGAGGTGTGTCAAGATTTTTCCGCAGACATGCAAAGCGATTTCAGAACCGTACTTAACAGTGTAAAAATGGGCCTGCGAGGTGTAAGCGATCCTGCGGCAGTTGGATATTACTTGGACATCTCATCAATTGAAAAACGGGAGTTCGATCGCAAGGTTCGAACCGTGGTAAGAGGGCTCACCGTCTTTTTCCAGCATCTCGAATTACTGAATCCTTTCCGATACGGGTTATTTTCGTACCAGTACTTTTGTCACAAGCTGCTCCGGTGGCTGGTTCCCCTTTTTCTTTTCACAGCTCTCGTCACAAACCTGATATTGGCGATGGAATCTTCCCTTTATTACATAGTACTTCTTTGTCATTCTGCCTTCTACGCGGTGGCGCTTTGGGGATGGCAGAGGGAGAGGCCTTCTCCAAATATTCTCCTCAAGATCCCGGTATATTTCCTTACAGTAAATGCTTCGATTTTTGTAGCCTGGTGGCGATATTTAAGGGGCCAGCGAGTCGTCATGTGGACGCCATCAGAGCGGTGAAGTTGCATGCCTACCTCTCTGGATAGTGGTTTTTCAAATGGAAAATCTAGTGGTTGACTAATTATTGAACATGTTAAGCAAGATATGAAAAAGATACATCTAATAGCTGCAGCGCGACCTAATTTCATGAAAATTGCCCCTCTTTATCACGCCTTGACAAGGGAAGAGTGGGCAAATCCAATTATTGTGCACACCGGCCAGCATTATGACCTAAATATGTCAGACGTTTTCTTTCAGGATCTTCGGCTTCCAGAACCGCATATACATTTGGGAGTTGGGGGCAGCTCCCATGCGGAGCAGACTGGCAAGGTGATGATTTCATACGAAAAGGTACTTCAGGGTGAACGCCCGGATTGTGTCATTGTTGTGGGGGACGTCAACTCAACTCTGGCGACATCACTGGCGGCGGTTAAGCTGGGTGTACAGGTGGCACATCTGGAAGCAGGACTCAGATCCTTTGATCGCACAATGCCTGAGGAAATCAACCGAGTTGTTACTGATTCCATTGCCGATCTATTATGGACTCCTTCGCCGGATGCTGACGAAAATCTTGTGAAGGAAGGGATACCCCCGGAAAAGATACATCGGGTCGGCAACATCATGATCGATTCATTAGAAATGGTGCGGTCTCGCATTGAGGCAGATACGACCCATACGCGATTCCATTTTACATCCAACGGATACGGCCTGTTGACCCTGCATCGCCCGTCCAACGTGGACGATCCAAACACCTTGAGCACGTTGTGCGAAACTCTCATTCGAATCGCAGAAAAAATGCCTTTGGTATTTCCCGTTCATCCCAGAACAACCAAGAATCTGAAGCGCTTCGGCCTTCTGGAACGACTTCAGTGCTCGCCTTTTGTCAACCTTTTGGAACCACTCAACTACATATCCTTCATGAACCTTGTCTTCCACTGTTCGCTTGTTATTACCGATTCTGGAGGTATCCAGGAGGAAACCACCTATCTCGGAATCCCCTGTTTAACCCTCCGTCCCAATACCGAACGTCCGATTACTATTGTACAAGGAACTAATAGATTGTGCACACCGGACAACCTTGAAACCTGTTTTGAAGCTGTGCTAACCCAAAAATATCCGAAGGGGAAAATTCCGGATCTATGGGATGGTAATACCGCGCAAAGAGTAGTGGAGTCTTTGAAAGAATTCTTAAAGGTAGATGGCCGGGGGGCAGAGTAACATCTTAGACATTAAATATTCCCAACAAATCTCAAAAAGAAATCTTCTCATATCCCCGGAAAAGGATGATATGCCCTCTTTTGTAGGAAGATACGTTGATGTAGGAAAAAGAATACAAAGGAAGAAGTAACCATATACTTCTACCTTACCCATTTCCGCTCAAGGCTGTTTTGGGTAACGTGATGTTTTTCACGTGCCAATGAGGTGGATCAATCTTCTATTGTGATGACAGTGGAGGGGTCTCCGGTAAGTCCGACAATTACTGGGACCGCTTCAGATTATACGCTAACCTATAATCCTCCTTCTGATTTCAGCCCCGGCCAGGTTGTTAATGTATCCATTGATGCAGAAGACTTACACAGCCCGACAAATGTGATGGCTACAGACACTTACTCCTTTACCGTACAGAACACACCTCTCACAGCCGAGATAACTGCTATACCAGCGACTCCAGGCACGTTCAATCCTGCAACTTATACCTTCAGCGCTACACCCAGTGAAAGCACAATAACCGCTTACAGTTGGAATTTCGGCGATGGGTCAACCAGCACAGGGGCTACACCGCAGCATAAGTATACTACCAGCGGCAACATAACCGTATCACTAACTGCCACGATCAACGGCACTAATGTTCAGGCGACTAAAACAATCCAGATACCTGTGCAGCTACCAAAACCATCGCTTAATTAAAGAGGATTATTTGAACACAAGGATACGTTGATGTAGGGAAAAGGATACAAATAAGAAGTAACTATATCCCTCTATTTTACCAATTACCCAAATCAGCTCAAGGGACTTTTGGGTAACATTACCCATTTCACCCCAAGGGACTTTTGGGTAACATTACCCATTTCACCCCAAGGGACTTTTGGGTAATTTTCACTCCAATCTTACCCATTTCACCCCAAGGGACTTTTGGGTAATTTTTCTTTTCATAGACGGCTAAATTTTCTTGCCATACCACGCGACATCATTGATCATTTACCCATTTCACCCCAAAGCTGTTTTGGGTAATTTTAGCCATAGGCCCTACGCCCCGGTGGGAAAGGCAAAATGGCAGTTTTCGCCGGAATCGGCATTTGAACCGAAAACGAGGAATTCTTGACAACAGAGGGCTCAAGTAGTATAAATTCTAACAGATTACAGCAATTGCAACTTTGTTCCATATTCAAAATACTCGAAAGAGGATGGAGGAGAAGCTATGTGGCCAGTAAAGCAGTTAGATAAAGTCCTCAGAATTGAAGCAGACCAGGCGGAGGAAAGGGTGCTCCGCTTATTAGATCATGATAAGGGTCTTAAAGAAAAAGTGGTTATGAGTGCATATCTTGACGGTGACATTAATCTTGGCAAAGCCGCAGAGCTTTTGAATGAGCATCCGGTTGTTTTGCGAAAGCGGTGGCAGGAAAGAGGAATTCCGCTCAGGCTTGGCGCAACTTCTGTGGAAGAGGTCCTGGCAGAGTGGGAGGCGGCTCATTCTATGCAGGTTGAGTCCCTTTCGTAATGATATTACTGGACAATACGGTTTTGTCGAATTTTGCTTTAGCCGGTGATTTAGAGTTACTCTGCTTGTTTGCCGGCAATAAAGGGGCGACAACTGACCTCGTCTCAGCAGAATTTTCAAGAGGGGTGGATATCGGGGTTTTGCCTGAGAGTGATCTGACGTGGTTAAGGATAGTCCAGGTGAGGGGCAGACGGGAAAAAGCCCTTTTTCGATCTCTCCGGAGGGAGTTAGATATCGGTGAAGCCTCTTGTCTGGCGATCGCAATTACAAGGAAATGTGATTTCCTAAGCGATGACGGGGATGCCAGGGTCATTGCCCTGCGGGAAGGAGTTCGATTGTCTGGAAGCATTGGTGTGTTGTTAACGCTTGTGCAAAGTGGACGAATTGATTTAAAAAGAGCCAATAACGTCTTGAATGATTTTATACGCCATGGGTATTACTCTCCTATCAAGTGCCTCGACCCGTTACTGAAGACTAAATAGTAAAACAGTACCCCCTACAATGTCCTTGTAAGCTGCAGGCATAATTCTCTCTAACCAAAAGGAATACTAAAAAAATCCATATATATCTCACAGAGCCCATAGAGCCTCAGAGTTTTTAAGCTGAATCCTTAAGAGGAGGAAGGCAGAGGGGTCATCCTTTTACCTTACCCATTTCCGCTCAAGGCTGTTTTGGGTAACATGACGTTTTTCACGTGCCGATGGGGTGGATCAATCTTCTCTAATGATGACAGTGGAGGGGTCTCCGGTAAGTCCGACAATTACTGGGACCGCTTCAGATTATACGCTAACCTATAATCCTCCTTCTGATTTTAGTCCCGGACAGGTTGTTAATGTAACCGTTGATGCGGAAGATTTACACAGTCCGGCAAATGTGATGGCTACAGACACTTACTCCTTTACCGTGCAGAACACACCTCTCACCGCTGAAATAACCGCCACACCAGCGGGACCAGCAACATATACCTTCAGCGCTACACCCAGTGAAAGCACAATAACCGCTTACAGTTGGAATTTCGGCGATGGGTCAACCAGCACGGGAGCTACACCGCAGCATAAGTATACTACCGGTGGCAACAAAACAGTGACGCTGACCGCCACGATCAACGGCACTAATGTTCAGGCGACTAAGATAATCAATATACCTGCGCAGCTACCAAAACCATCGCTTAATTAAAGAGGATTCTTTGAACACAAGGATACGTTGATGTAGGAAAAAGGATACAAATAAGAAGTAACTATATCCCTCTATTTTACCAATTACCC
>Ga0209986_10000269_pt1 | contig 49675 bp, 64 predicted proteins | sample BlataG_FD_183168 | JGI IMG/M metagenome (GOLD analysis project Ga0209986, IMG submission 183168) | Deep subsurface microbial communities from Black Sea to uncover new lineages of life (NeLLi) - Black_00105 metaG (SPAdes) (version 2) | ecosystem: Environmental > Aquatic > Marine > Oceanic >... | reverse complement strand
GTAGAACGATAATAAATTTCAAGTTCATCCAACCGCTTTTTCAACTCCTCCTCTGCTCTTCTGCGATCAGTGATGTCAGCGATGGATACAACAATACGGGCTTCTTCTTCTTCTTCTTCTTCTTCTGCAAAAAACATTCTTGCCATGTCAAATTGCAAAATAAGCTCTTCTATATCCTTTTGTTTCTCTTCCATAATTATCCTCCTATGCTATTAGCTGTCGGTAACCCGCCATAATTGTTTGCAAAACTTTTAAGAAGGCTTCTTTCAATTAAGTTGTAACTTTCTGTTAAATAAAAACGCACAAATACATCATAGTTACTGATAAATTTCCCCAAGCACTTATTTTTTAATTTATTACCTGTATAGTTTGCTGTTCGCTTATGCAGGTTTTTGGAAGAACCAATGTATATAACATTACTCCTGCAATTCAGGTAATCAATTTTTGACGAAATGGAGAGTTCATAAACTCCAGATTCAGTCGGAATTTTAGTGAAATATTTTTTTGATAACAGTATGTAATCGCTAAAAGTTATATCCTTTCCATGATAAGTAGCTTTTTCTCTATAGTTGGGAATATTAAGTAATTTTCTGCAATTGCATATCGTTCTGATGGATAAATGTACCCCCACTTGGGTCAACAAATATTGAATATCCTTGTCTTTTAAGGCATTTTTATTATTGTCAACTATTTCTTTAATGAGGAATGCGTAATATTTTTTTTTGAGATAAATAAATTCCTAAGATTTATGAGCTGACTTTGAGGATTCATAACCAGTAAATTTGAAATCAACCTTGAAAGTCGGGTTTGATCAAGATATTGTAAAGGATATAAGGATAAAAACCGTTTTAAGGTCAAAGGTTTTAAGTCTGCCTCTCTGCCAGAAGACCAATATTTACTCTGGTAATGAAGAAGACTTTTTAAAATATGTAAAGAAAATGTATTCCTGGTATTGATCCATTTCAATGAACATATTGTTTTATTTCCAGTACAATTTTGGGTCGAATAGATATTCTTTAAATGTTCATCTGGAGTCTCAAAATACAAAGTTCCATCTTTAATTATTATTTTAGCATAGAATAATTTCTTTTGCACAGCATTCTTCAAATTGGCAAACTTATGAGTTACTAAAGGCTCTGTCAATCCCGTTGTTGTTTTTTCTATATAAGCAAGATACTTTGTTAAGGGCATTTCCAATACTTTAGTAAAAATTATTTTGCCTATTTTTTGCTCCCTCATCCTTACTTTTTAGAAATCCTGATTTCTGTGTAATCCTCGTTGATTATTCTATTTTTCACCTGCTCAATGATTATTTCCGTGAGTTCTTGTTTTGTATAGTTTAGCTTTGCTGAATATTTTTTAACAATATCCTGAAATGTCTTATTTTTTGTAAATAGATTCAGTTTATCTGTAAAAACTAACAGACCATCTGGCACAAATTTGAAAATATTTTCGATAACTTTTCTATGCTGTTCTTCACTTTCCCACCGCTCCTCTTGTGCCCGTTTGCGCTCTATTGCCATCGCTACCTGTTCTGAAACAAATGTGAGAATATCCTTTTCTTCTTCTCCAAATCTGACATCTTCAGTATAGCTCTGGACAACCAGCACACCTATGGTCTTTTCCACTATTTTCAACGGGACACCCAGCCAGCAAATCGGTAGCGTGCCAAAGATTTCTATCTCCCCTTTCTTCGCCAGATCTTCAATCGCTTTGCGTGGAGCTAACAGTGGTTTTCCAGTCCTTAGCACATACTCCGTCAGTCCTCTCCCGAGTTTTTTAGGCGCAGGTGTTTTATCATATTTATCCACGAAATAGGGAAAACCGACCTTCTCAGTAGCTTCGTCATAGATTGCAATGTAAAAATTCCTTGCTGGCATCAAATCACTAATTATGGTGTGAATTGAACGAAAGAGCTCTTCAAGATTCTGCACAGAATGTGTCGCTTCTGAGATTCTAAAGATTGCAGTTTGAACTTTTTCTGCACGTTTGCGTTCGGTGATGTCGGTGAATATGCCCAGTATACCGATAACGCTGCCATCCACGTCTCGCACCGGTACCTTTACAGTGAGAACCGTGTGTTCTTCGTCACCAATTCTGTAGTTCTCTTCTATCTGCTCAAGCTGGCCAGATGCCATAATCCTCTGGTCGTCGGAGCGATATTTGTCGGCGAGGTCTCGTGGAAAGAAGTCGTAATCGGTCTTGCCACGGATCTCCTCAGGGCTGATACCCAGGTCCATGGCGTAATAAGAGTTGCAAAACACGTAGACGGAAGCCGTGTCCTTAAGAAAGATTTTATTAGGGAAGCTTTCCATCAGCAAGGATTTCAACTCATTGCTCTCCTGCAGTTCCTCCTCTGCCTTCTTCCACTCTCTTTCTGCCTTTTCCAATTCAGTAATCCGTTTCTTTAATTTCTCTAACTCTTTTATGAGTTGCCCTTTTGTCTTATCTTTATCTTTCATTTCCCCTCTCGGCTAAATTAGGTCATTGGGTCATCCCGTGGTGTCAGGAGTTACCTCCTGACACAAGTCATTAGGTAATTAAAATCTTCAATCAGCAATGCAAAATTAGCAATTAGCATTTGTCTTTTGATTTTCAATAGTCAATAGAAAATTAACAATCTTTGTGAACTTTGTGGTGAAAAATTCTGTACTTTATCCTTTAACCTTTTTCCTTTTGCAATACTACAATCTTTGTGTTCTTAGTGTCTTAGTGGTGAACAATACTTCAATTGCCAATTGATAATTACTAATTGTTAATTCGATAATTGACAAATGACGAATGACTAATGACCATTTAAACTTTGTATTTCTTCTCCTTTCCAAATTTTTCCAACAGTTTATTCATTTCATGCTTAAGTTCAATAATCCGTCCCTCTCGCCCTATAGTAACACGATGAAAGGCTTGAAGCTCACCCATCTGTTCATGCAGCTTCTCCTCTGCATGCTTGTATCTTATAGCCTGTGCTATCTGGGAGGATACATACTGAAGAACCTCTTTATCCTCCTCTGTGTATTCAATCCCTTTTGTATAGCTCTGAACAACGAGCACTCCTATTGCCTCATCATTGATTATCAGAGGAACACTCAACCAGGATTTCGCAATTGTCCCAGTTATTTCTAAATTTTCTTCCTTATGTAACCTTGAAACCTCTTCAGGTGTGAGCAGGAGGGACCTTTTGGTACGGAGAACATATTCGGTAAAACCTTTGCCCAGCCTCTTTGGCTGAGGAGCTGTATCATACTTATCAATATAATATGGAAAACTAAGCAAGTCAGTTTTAGAATCATAGAGGGCAATGTAACAATTTTCCACGCTCATCAATCCCCTGATTATATTATGGATGAAACTGAAGAGTTCGTTGATGTCTTTCGTGGTCATAACCGCCTCTGTAATTCTATAGATTGATTCTCTAATTTTCTCTTCCCTTTTGTGCTCGGTAATGTCTGTGTATGTAGCAATAACTCCTACTAATCTGTCCCCAAGCAATATAGGGGAACCGGAGAGAATGACGTCCACAGGTATACCGTCCTTGCGATAGCGGACAGCCCTGGTGGGCGGAACACCCTTCTTCTCCGTCAGAACTTGTTTTGTCAAGGAGGTAGCCTCTTTTAATGCATCAGGATTGGAGCCCGTGATGAGGTTATCGAGATTCTTTCCTATCACCTCATCGCGCGAGTAGCCAAAGAGCCTCTCCGCTCCGGGGTTCCATTCCAAAATCCTTTGTTTATCGTCTGCAGTGATGATGGCATCCGGGGTGCTGCTTATTACGCTCTCAAGATACAATCGACGCTCTTTTAGCTCTCTTCCCAGCCGTTTAGACTCTGTAATATCCCTGCACACTGCAACTACCCCTATTAGTTTATCTTCTGCAAAAATGGGCGATGCTGAAAGAAGAACATCAACCGGAGTGCCATCCTTCCGACAGCGAACTGCCTCCACAGGGGAAATGGGCTTTCCAGCAAGAATTTGTTGTGTGAAACCGGTTGCCTCCCTGAATTTATCGGGGTCAGGTGATGCGATAAGGTCGTCAAGTTTTTTACCGACCGCCTCATTTGATGTATACCCAAACAACCTCTCTGCTTCAGGATTCCATTCCAAAACCTTACCCTCGGCATCCTGTGTGATAACAGCATCAGGGAGATACCTCATTATATTCTCTAAGTACATCCGACGCTCTTTCAACTCCTCACTCATCCGTCTACTATCTGTAATATCCGCAGCAAATCCACATAATCCTATAATCTTTTCTGCTTCATTGCAAAGAGGAACCTTTGTAGTTCTGAAAATATGTACATCACCCTTTACAGTAAGAACATCTTCCCGTGTGTCTGTTTCTCCTCTTTTTAGGACTTCCAGATCTATTTCTCTGAGCACTTTGGCTTCTTCTCTTGAAAAAATTTCTTCGTCTGTCCTTCCTATTATTTCTTCCAGTGTTCTTTTAAATATCCTGGAAAACGCAGCATTGGCTTGCGTAAAACGTCCTTCTAAGTCCTTGACAAATATGATTTCATCAGATGCATTGAATACAGCTCTAAGTCGTCCTTCAGATTCTCTCATTTCTTCCTGTGTTTGCTTAAATCTGGTTTCTAACTTCCTCAGCCCAGAAATCCGCTGACGCAATTCCTCCAACTCTTTTATAAGTTGTTCTTTTGTCTTATCTTTATCTTTCATTTTTTCCTCTGATTAAATTAAGTCACCCCGTGGTGTCAGGAGGTAACTCCTGACACTATGATTCTAACTACAAACTAAAATCTGAAATCTATAATTTTAAATCTCTTTGCGCCCTTATTATGCAAATTATACAACTAAATTGAAATAAAGTCAAGAAAAAAATGCAAAATCGGGATATAGCGCCTGGCTACCACTGGTAGGGATTACACGGATTTTTATGTTAGGCAAGGCAAATTACGGAGGGCATTTCGCACATATTGACCTGAACAGTGTAGTACTCAAGTAACGGTCACCACGGTCGGGCAGAACCACAACAATTGTGCCAGAGCGCATCTTCTTTGCTATATGCAAAGCGCCGGTAACTGCAGCGCCACTTGACATACCAACAAAAATTCCCTCTTTTGTGGCAAGCAATCTTGACATTTCAAAGGCTGGGTCATCCTCAACTACAATTTTCTCATCTAACTCCTCTGGATGAAATATCTTAGGAACAATGGATTCACTCATATTTTTGAGTCCCTGTATTGCGTGTCCTTTTTCAGGTTCAACTCCAACAATTTTCACCCCTGACTTCCTTTCTTTTAGGTATCTGCCTATCCCCATCAGGGTTCCCCCTGTTCCCATGCCAGCAATAAATACATCTACTTCTCCATTTGTTTGTGAAAGGATTTCGGGTCCGGTTGTCTCATAATGAGCAAGAACATTGTTCTCGTTTTCAAATTGATTAGGCATGTAATACCTATCCGGTTCCTCGGTGATAAGCTTTTGAGCCTTTCTAATAGCACCATCGGTGCCCTCTTTTGCGGGGGTGAGTATAACTTCAGCACCAAACGCCTCAAGGATACGGCGTCTCTCCATACTGACACATTCGGGCATACAAAGTTTGACCTTATATCCTTTTGCAGCTCCTATCATTGCAAGTGCAATTCCCGTATTTCCTGATGTCGGTTCAAGTATTATTTTCCCCGCGGTAAGTTCTCCTGACTCTTCTGCCTTCTTTACCATATAATAGGCAGGACGGTCTTTAACTGAACCACCAGGGTTACACCCTTCAAGTTTGCCGAAAATCCTTACCTTTGGATTTTCATTTAGATTAGTCAATTCTACAAGTGGCGTATTGCCAATGGCAGATAATATATTCATAAAAGGTCACCTCTCTCCTACAATTGGAATGCTACGCAAGGGATCGATACTTTTTAATGCGGTATAAAACTCCTTTTCCTAATTCTCTTTCTTCAACCGGTATAGAGAACTTTTCAATTCAGGGGTTAGCTTTTACGGTAGTCTATAATACAACTTGCAAGGCCGAACCGCACATCTTGAAGACGTGAAGATACTACATCAATTAGATTTCGCATTACAAGATAACCCATTCGAGGATGTTTTTCAAACATCTTCTTCAGCTCGGCTCCACTGAAAACCAACACTTTAGAATCTTTGTTTGTTACCACTGATGCTCCATAACGCGGGCTGCTTGTCAGTGCCGACCAGCCAAAAATACTCCTGTCACTTATCGTACTAGTCGGGATAGCCCCTCTACCTGGTACATCAATCTGAATTGCCAACTCTCCCTCAATACATATAAAAAACTCTATAGGAGGTTCGCCTTCCTTAAGAACCTTAGTACCAGCTTTATAGGTTCTCTCTTTTGCCAATTTTTCCACCAAATTTATCTCTTCAGAAGACAGGTCTTTAAATACCTTTGTCTCCTTTAATAAATCTTTCCATCTCATATCATCCTCCCTGGTATAATATTCATTATACCTGATTACTCAGATATTAACTACACAACACCTTTAGTTTGCTAAGGATTACTCAGACTAAAATATAAATCTCTTTACCTGAGAATAACCCCTCTTCTTTTGTCAGTGAGTGAGCAAGCGTTATCGCAGTCTTTTTACTAACCTTCATAATTTCATCAACCAGGTCTAATCAGAGTACCTGAGGTATGAATCCCGCGGGTGCATGAAATGCTCTATCACCTTTTCTGAGTATCCCATTTTAATCCTCCTTCTTTACCTTTTCTAAAGGGTGACATTGCTCTGAGTTTTTTGACGATCGGTGGTAAAACTTCTATCACTCTATTTATATCCTCCTCAGTATTATCACGCCCCAGACTGAATCTAAGAGACCCGTGTGCTACCTCTGGTGGAATTCCGAGAGCCAAAAGAACATGAGAAGGCTCTAATGTTCCAGATGTGCAAGCACTCCCACTCGACGCTGCAATACCCTCCAAATCCAGATTTAATAACATTGCCTCTCCCTCCACATACTTCACGCAAATATTTAGAGTGCCAACAAGCCTCTTTTCTGGATGCCCATTTATAATAACATCATCTATTTTTTCCACTATCCCCTTGTGTAATCTATCTCTCAAAGCCTTCAGTTTCTTTTCCTCTTTCTCCTGTTCTTCCATAGCAATTTCACAAGTCTTTCCAAGTCCAACAATTCCAGGGACATTCTCAGTTCCTGCCCTTTTATTTCTTTCGTGATGACCACCATGTAACAGACTATTAATCTTTGTTCGCTTTCTAACAAAGAGAGCCCCAACACCCTTAGGACCATAAAATTTGTGACCTGACAGCGATAAAAGATCTACACCAAGTTTGTTAACATCTATAGGAATCTTTCCAACAGTTTGAACTGCGTCAGTATGAAAACAAATTCGTGGTTCGTGGTTCGTTATTCGTTGTTTGTTGATTTCTTGAAGGAGTCCCCCAATTTCCATGATCGGCTCAATTGTCCCTATCTCATTATTGGCATGCATAATAGTGATTAAAATTGTCTTATCAGTAATTACGTCCTTAAGTTCATCCAGATTTACAACTCCATATTTGTCTACTCCGATATAAGTTACCAGGAATCCTTGCTTTTCAAGCCACTTGCAGGTATTGAGTACTGCATGATGTTCTATCTCGGAGGTTATAATATGATTGCCTTTTTCTTTATTGGCATAGGCAATCCCCTTAATTGCAAAATTGTCTGCCTCTGTACCTCCCGATGTAAAAATAACTTCTTCGGGTTTGGCATTGAGTATTTTTGCCAGCTTGCCCCTTGCTATCTCTACAGCCTCTCGTGCCTCCTGCGCAAATCTATAGATACTTGAGGGATTGCCATACAATTTACTAAAATAAAGCTTCATTGCCTCTACCACTCTTGGGTCTGTTGGGGTGGTAGCGTTATGATCCAAGTATATAAATCTACCCATATTCTCACCTCCTTCTGGACAACTTCTTCTGCCTTTCACAAAATTCGTAATCCTTTACATTTCTCGTTTTTCGTTATCGAGGCTCGTAACGAGGCTCGACCTTTTGATGCTCGATACTCGTCCTGTATTTATCCAGTCTCAAGCTTCCAGTTTCCTCACCGTTTACCCTGTTAAATAACCTTCTATTTAATGGGGTCAACCCAGTTTCGAACTCCTTAGTTTTGTGAAGCCCCAGACAACTTCTTCTTTTGCATTTTGGCCATATCTTCCATAGTTATTGAATCAAGGATCTCTAACATCGCTTTTTTAAGTCTTTCCCAGATCTCGTGTGTGACACACACATCAACACGATTACATAGCTTTGGGTCATCAACACATGCCACCAGAGCAATCGACCCTTCCACGGCTTGAATTACTCGGCTCAATTTAATTTCTCCCGGCAATTTTGCTAAACTAAATCCTCCGTGTTGTCCCCGCATACTTTGCGCTAAACCTGCAGACACGAGGGCGGTCATTATATGTTCAAGATACCTTTCTGAAATTTCTTGCCTTCTGGCTATATCCTTCAGTAACACGGGTCCCTCTCCATAATGAAGGGTTAAATCCAACATTGCTCTGGCGCCATAGCGCCCTCTCGTAGAAAGTTTCATTGCCCCTCCAAGATTACTATTATCATCATTTTGGTGATATTATAACACAAAAGAATAGATTTGTCAAGTAAAAGTTGTATAAACTGCATAACTCTTTTGGGGAAATAATACTTCTAAATCTCTCTTCTTACTCATAAATTTTCCTCGGGGAATTTATATTAGAGAAAACCAATAGCCCAAAGTTAGAGCTAGGATGCTTATGACTATCAGATATACGAGGAGTATCCTCTCACTAAATTCCTTTCTCAAGACCAGAATAGTTGCCCAACTGGTGACGGGACCTGCCAGAAGCAGTACCATCCCAGCACCGATGTTCATGCCCTGTTGTATGAAGGCATGCGCCAAGGGAACGCTGGCAGTGGAGCAGATATACATCAAAAGACCAAATACAAGGCTGAACAGATAGCCAAAACTACCACCAAAATGGCTGCCGACAAATTTACCAACTGGAGCAATCGCTGCCACTAATGCCGCCAGTGCCAGACCTAAAAGTAGCTCAGGACCGATCTCCTTAACCATACCCACAAAGCCGTACAGGAAGACAGAACTCAATCTTTCTTTAGTACTCTTTATGTGTTCTTTCTCAACAGCATATCCCTCCGGCTCCTTCTCAAAGGTTGTTTGGCAGTGTGGAGAGCAAAAGTAGTAATCCATACCCTTATACTCTGTTTTTAATCCCTTGCTCATATCCACGCTCATCCCGCAAACAGGGTCTGTGGCGAGTGCTATCTCCTGATGATGGATAGGAACTGTTAAGCCCCTGGGCACAAACTTGATCAGGTTACCCACAACACCCATAACCAGTCCCATCAATATCACAGCAAAGAATATGAACACGGTAAATTTTATCCCCAGAAGGGCATAGCAAACCAATAGAGCAGTTACAGAAGTAGCTGGTGTTGCTACAAGAAAAGCCAAGACAGGACCAAGTCTTGCTCCTTTCTGGTGAAGACTAACTGCTACCGGGAGAGAGCCTATACAGCAAATGGGAAGAACTGTTCCGGCAAGGGTGGAATAGAGAATAGGTTTTATCCCTTTTCCTCCTAAGTGTTTTTCTACTAATTGAGTGGGAACGAACTCATGGATTAATCCACTCAGGAAAAAGCCTATTGCCAAAACGGGCAATACTTCGATAAAATAATCCTTAAATGCTGTAAGAAATCCAATTATCATATCCATCATACCTCCAACCTTTTCCTCCTCTCCTTTATCATCTTCTCAATGTCCTTCACCTGTTCCTCTACCTTATTAAGCCTTGCAACGCACTCTTTCTCTACCCTTTCATTAATCATAATCCGACCTCATTGCAAAATACCATAACCCTACTCCTCTGCTGTGTATTATACGCCCGTTTTCACTATTTGTCAAGGGAAAATTAACTGCAGAGACCACAGAGAACGCAGATAAATAAGCCAAAAGCTAAAAGATCCAATGACACTTGAGGACAAATGACTGATGAAAAGTCTAAAATATGTTTATACTTGCACTATAAATATTAAAAAGTCTTTCCCACAAACCGCTCATCTTTTTGAAGTTCTTCCAGTTTTTCTTTGTGGACAATCTTTACATTACAAAAATTGTCGCCTTTTAATCCTTCAAACAGTCGAGAGAAAAATCCTTTTTTCTCTTTCTTTTAGTTGGTTTCTTTTTTAGACATTTTGTTTACCTCCTTCAATAACTTTATTAAGACAAGGCATTACCTCTTCCCATGCCTTTATAGCTTCTTCGTACGCTTTCCTACCTTTGGCTGTCAGTTCATAGACTTTACGTTCTCTTCCATTTATAGTTTCTGATTTCACTTTGGCATATTCACCCTTGACAAGTTCCTTAAGAATTGGGTAAATGGTTCCGTAGGTAGGGGTACAGCAGCCCTGGGTAAATTCTCTTAGCCTTTCCAGAACAGCATACCCATGAACAGGCTCCTGATAGAGTGTTTGCAAGATAAAGAACTTGCAGAGACTCATATTAATCAATGACTTCCAGTACCCTTGATCTTCCAATTTCATAGACCGTTCCGAGCGTGTCTGAAGTCCAGCCATCAGGCTGGATTTGGGTGAAGTGCCATCATTTTGCATCGCTTACTTATACGCTTTTACTTTGATGCTGATGATTTTTCCTTTCAATCTATCATCCATTCCTGGTTCGCCAAAGGAATGCTCAGCGACCACATTAACACTCCTAAAACCCGCTTTCTTAATCGTATCTAAGTACTCTTGCTTTTCGAGAGCCCCTGCAATACATCCAGCCCAAGCATCAAAGCTCCGTTTAATATCTTCTGGAAGTTCACCTTCGGTTACCAGGTCGGAGATGAGCATCCTGCCGCCCGGCTTTAGAACCCTAAATGCTTCTTTGTAGGTAGTCAGCTTGTCAGGTGAGAGATTAATGACACAGTTACTTATGATCACATCGATAGAGTTATCCTCAATAAGTAAGTTCTCTATTTCATCCATTCTGAACTCCACATTTTTATACCCGTAGCGGTTTGCGGTCTGACACGCCTTCTCAACCATTTTCTTTGTCATATCCACACCAATCACATGTCCATTTTCCCCAACTTTTTGAGCGGCAAGGAAGGCATCTAATCCTCCACCAGATCCAAGATCTAAAACCGTTTCACCCTCTTTAAGTTCTGCCAAGGCTGTTGGATTGCCACAACCCAACCCCATCGCAGCAGCTTCTGGAGGAATACTTGTGATTTCCTCATTGGAATATCCTATCGCTTTTGCCTGTTCAACTATATTGGCTGAACAGCAACTCAGAGAACAAGACCCGCCCTTTGATGCAATCTTGGCGTATCGGTTCTTTACAAATTTCTTGATTTCTTTTTCTTCTTTCATTATACACCTCCTATCCGCTATTTTGCTCCATATAGTGCTTCAAGGTTCCTAGAAAAAATTCCGTGTCTTTTTACAAAGCCACACCAAAAATAGCATTATTGGAACCTCGGTCAAAACACCTACAACAGTAGCCAGCGCAGCTCCAGAATTCACACCAAATACTGTTGTTGCAACGGCGATGGCCACCTCAAAATGATTGCTGCCAGCAATGATGGCAGTGGGGGCAGCGTCTTCGTAGTCCAGATGAAGGGCTTTTGAAATAAGATAAGTGATAATGAAAACGAGAAGGATGTTGACGAATATGCCGCAGGCAATCATACCAATCGCTGTTGGCAATTTCACGATTAACTTGCCCTGCATACTGAAAAGCACAATCAGGGTGATAAGAAGGGCAACAGTAGAGAGGGTGTGTAAGGGTGGAGCAAGCCTTTTCTTAAACCACTCCATTCCTTTCCTTCTAATAGATTGGTCTCGTGTAAAATAGCCTACTATGAGTGGAACACAGATATAGATGGTGACGGAGAGGGCGATTGTCTTCCAGGGTACTATTATCCCAGAAATCCCCAAAAGCAATCGTGCAAGAGGGGCATATAGAAAGACCATAGTCAGAGAGTTTATGGCGGTCATCACCAGAGTGTGTCCCATATTACCCCTGGCAAGATAACTCCACATCAAAACCATTGCTGTACAGGGTGCAACTCCGAGTAAAATCATTCCTGCTCTATACTGTAAAGCCATTTCTGGAGAGAGAAACCCCTTAAAGAGCACACCCAGAAATAGCCATGCAAAGAATGCCATTGTGAATGGCTTAATACACCAGTTCATTATCAATGTCGCTGCTATAGGCTTGGAAGTTTTGCCTGCTTTTATTACCTGCTTGAAATCTATCTGCACCATTATGGGGTATATCATAAAAAATAGGCAGATAGCAATAGGAATAGAGATATGAGCAATCTCAAATCTACCAAGGATATTTGAAATCTCTGGAAAGAACCTGCCCAGACCTATTCCTGTAATTATGCAGAGCCCCACCCATAGAGTGAGATATCTTTCCCAGATACCAAGTTTTCTCTCCCCATTCTCAGCCATAAATACCTCCCAATTTCCCGAGTGGTAGAGTTTGCTCTGTCGCTTTATGCTTCAAATTTTCAATTTTCCTATCTCCTCTTCAAATATCTTTCTCGTCCACACATCGGCTGGACCACCGCACATCATCAGTGTCACCCCCAATGTATCAGCAATCTCTTCTACAGTAGCTCCTGCCTTTATTGATCTTCTTGTGTGTATCTTAACACAGGGCTCACAGTGCACAGCTATACAAAGAGCAAGTGCTATAAGCTCCTTAACCTTTGTTGATAGTGCGCCATCCCGCATCGTCTCTTCTACTTGCTTGAGATACGCGTTCCATACCTCAGGGCTGTGCTTCTCAATAAGCGATTTTCCCATTATTCCCCCCGGTTATAGCTTCTTTTATCACATTATAGGCTCCATCAGTATCAAGGTTACGAATCTCAATGCCTATGTGATTCTCTCTCGGGAAGCCCGATGCCTCAAATGCGTCTCTAAACATCTTACGCTGCATAGTAGGATCACAACCTGCAACATAAAGGCTATCAACTTTAGTTCCTGAAAGTAAGGTTTTAAGATATTCATCTCCATCATCAGCACATAGCTGAGGGTGAATACCAACCCAGTCAACCAACTTTTCCTTCCTGGCACGGTTCAGTATCTCAAATATATCCATCTTTTGAAAAGATGGACAGGAGCCAAGACATACACAAAGCAGTAGTCCCCTTTTTTTGCCATAATAACCTCCTGGTATAATGTTCATTATACCTGATTATTCACCCCGTTAGATATGAAATATTATCTAACGGGGCAAGCAGATTTCTTGAAAGATTACACAGATTCCAACCGATAGTCTTTTTATTTAACAACTCTTAGTTTTTTCTTGTATTCTTCTTAAAAAATCCCATTTTTTCCTCTTAAGTTCTCTTTCAATCCCTGTTGGAATTTTATCCCTGTCCGTTAATTCTAAATCAGGTGGAAATTTTATAGCATCAAATTCACATGCCCCCTTTTGACAGCCTCGGCAAAACTCAACACACTCCTCAGGATGGACAACTTTTGGCTTTCCATCCTCCTCTACAAGTACACCGTGAGGGCAGAACTCAACATATGAAAGACATCCCTTACACTTCTCATAGTCTATAATCGGATACCAATTCTCGGCCATTTCTCCCTCCTTGAGATTAAAGAAGTGAGAGAAAACTTATTTGAGCCAGTTTTTTATCTCGTCAACTGCAGGGATTTTCCCGGCACATTTAACCTCACCGTCGACTACTAATGCAGGAATCATCATGACACCGTATTTCATAATCTTGTCTATCTTCTCTACTTTCACAATTTCAGCTTTAGCGCCCAGTTCTTTGACGGCTTGTTCAGCATTGGCAGCAGTTTTTTGGCATCTGGGACATCCCATTCCTAATATCTCTATCTTCATAAGACACCTTCTATCTTTAGGGCTCACGATACAATCGTACCGAAAACAAGCCCCGTAAATGTTGCCATTATTACTACAAGCAAGATGTATATCAATGTCTTCTTGTTTCCCATTATACTTCTAATCACCAACATATTTGGAAGACTGAGTGCAGGACCAGCAAGTAGCAATGCAAGTGCCGGTCCCTTTCCCATCCCGAGTTCCATAAATGCCTTTATAATTGGAACCTCAGTAAGTGTAGAAAAATACATAAGTGCACCAAAAATAGATGCTATGAAATTTGAGCGTATGCTATTCCCACCTACCCAATTAGAAACTATTGATTCAGGAATCACCACCTTCAATATACCTGAAATGAATACTCCGATGAGAAGCAGTGGGAAAATTTGCTTTGCAAACCTACCTGTGGCACTGAGCCACTCCATAATTTCCTCTCTTACAAACCATAGCCGCAAAATCAGAATTAGTATGACTATAAGAATACCCGTAATAATCCACTGCTTTGATGCACCGAAAATCAGAATACTCACAAGCAAAACAAAATAGATAATCAATTTCCAGCCACTCTTTGAATCTGCCACTCCAGGCATAGCTAAAGTCTGTGCTACCTTCTCTCGTTCTTCCCGCCTGTAGATTGTTGCCATAATAAGTCCAATGACAATAGAAAAAGCCACTGCTCCAATGAATCTCGCTACTCCCAAATCATATCCCAATAGTCTTGCTGTGTAGACGATAGCCAAAACATTTATGGCGGGACCTGAGTAAAGAAATGCAACTGCAGGTCCAATTCCAGCACCCCTTTTGTAAATTCCCCCAAATAACGGCAGAACTGTGCAAGAACATACAGCGAGTATGGTCCCTGAAACTGATGCAACACTGTAAGATAACCATTTCCTTGCCTGGGCACCAAAATACTTGAGTACTGCCGCCTGAGATACAAAAACACTAATTGCACCTGCAATAAAAAAAGCAGGCACTAAACACGAGAGCACATGAGCCGAAAGATAATCCAGCAACGCACTAACCCCACCCTGCAATAATTTTATCTCCATCTCTGCTCCCTTCTATAAATTAGCAAAGAAAAGAAAATACCCGCCTACCAATATTATAAGCACTCCTGCTACTTTTCGTAAGATTCCTGTAGACATTCTTAATCCCCTTGATTCCAGCATACTTTTGGCTGCTCCTACGGATGTTCCAGCGACCAATATTAAAGCACAATGCCCCAATGCATAGAAGAAGAGTAATGAGACGCCGTAAATCAGATTGCCTTTCGCAGCAATGAATGCCAATAGCACAGCTAATATGGGTGTGGCACAGGGTGAAGACACTACACCGAAAAGAAGTCCTAAAAGGAAGGCGCCAATTAGTCCACCAGCCTTAGGTTTAGCAAGGCGAGGTGCAGGGATATTGAACTTAAAAATCTCAAATAGGTGTAATCCCATAATAAGACAGACTCCTGCCACAAGGTATTTCCAGAAGTTACCCACATCACCAAACAACCTACCAAGAGAAGCTGCAATTATACCCAGTATGGCAAAGGTTATTGATAGACCAAGGACAAAGAAAATTGAAAATAGGAGAGCCCTCCTTAATCCTGATGCTTCTTTTGTCCCACCCACAAACCCAATGGTCAATGGAATCATTGCCAGCACGCAGGGATTTAAGGCAGTCAGAAGACCCCCAATAAATACAGCTACAAATGCAAGCCAGGGATTGGTCTGAATAATTTGATTGACATTACCTAAAAGCGACTGTATCATTTTACCCCCATCTCTTTTAGTTTATTCACAATCTCTTCCTTTGACATAAATCCAGTGTGGCGATAAACTTCATTCCCTTTGACATCAAAGAATATCTGAGTAGGTATTAGCATAATTTTGTATTTTCTTGCCAAACTCCTGTTATCTGATATTTCGAGTAACAAGATATTTGCCTTGCCTTCATATTCTTTTTCCAATTCAGCAAATATGGGCTTCATTTGAATACAGGGAAGACAGTTTGAAGCACCAAAATCAACTACGGTTACCTTTACGCTTTCAAACGCCTCGTCTAATGGGCTCTTTGTCAAGGCGGTCTGTTTCTTTATCCATTTATCATTTTTTGTAATAGTAGCCCTATTTTGCAGGTCATCTATAAATTTGGTAATTGTATCCTGTTTTTTCTGTTGTAATAAAAATGGCTCAAGCGTAGGTCTAACTTCCCCCAGAGTCCTCCCTTGCATTTCACTTTTGTGTTGTTTATAAAATTCTTTTAACTCGTCCTCTCCAACTTCAATTGTGTCTACAACACTCCTCAATAATTCCTGGACCATTTCGTCTTCATGCGATTTTCTTATATCATGGCTCCTTGCCTCCTGTACCAGAAGCTTTTTCTTTATCAGTTCGTCAATGAACCCAACCTTATCGTTCATGAAGATTTCCTTATACTGAGGCGGTAGACCCTCAAACTCGTGCTCAAATTCTTTGAGCGTAATTACCTCTTCATTAACCTTCACCAACACGCCGGGATTGCTATTAGCCGTCTTGTCACAACCAAGCACAAGAAGCAGCCCTATGAGTAATATCTTTTTCGACATATTTCCCCCCTTAATTTTTATTTATGTTTTGTTTTACTCAATTTTATGGCTTCACTTAACCTTCTCTTATCTTCCATAATGGTTTCACTATCATTGAGCCATTCTTTGAGAAGTAAGGATATGGATTTACAATATCTGTTGGTGATGCCTTCATCGACAGAATAGTGTACCCACGAACCTTCTCTTCTGTCTACCACAAACCCAGCATCCTTGAGAATCCTGAGGTTCTTTGAAGCACGTGTCTGGGTTATATCGAGCGCTTGCATAATCTCACAAACACATAGACTTTCTTTCTCCAGCAGAACCTTCATAATTCTTACCCTCGTCTCGTCAGAGATGGCTTTAAGAGCTCTTATTAAATCACGCATTTATCCTCCTTAGTTATATCCCCATATTCGCATACAAGAATATTATAACATAAAATTTATCAAATGTCAAGTTTTTTTATTTTTTGGGGGAATTTTGATACGATTAGATAAATTCAGGAAAGATGGGAAGAGGTTATTTCTTTTATCCATGTTAGGTATTCACCCAATCCCCTCTCAATTTTATACGAGATTATTGCGGGTAGCTTATATGGGTGCAGTTCTTTTATCCTTTTCTCTACCTCTGGATAGAGTTCCTCCCTCGTCTTCAGGATGAGGGCGTATTCCCTTTCCTCCTCAATCTTTCCCTCCCAGCGGTAGATTGATTCCACAGGGAAGAAATTGGCACAGGCGGTGAGTCTTTCTGTAACTAAAGCTTTAGCAAGCTTTCTTGCTGAATCTCTATCTGGGAGGGTTGTATATACCGCGATATATTCCATTTATAACAAAGAGAAACAATAACCCAACGCTAAAGAAATTACACTGATGAACCCTAAATAGGATGAATAATTATGCTATCAAGACAGCACCACAAAGGGTGCACGGAAAGTTTTCTGATTTAACTACCTCAATATTCAAGTCTAAATTTCTCAAAGTCTGGAATACATCTATTCCACATGCCTCCATTGAGGGCCTTGCCTTGTGTGGGTATTTACACGGTCTTTTCACATCACAACTATCACAAAAAGAACAAGGGCCTGCTCCCATTCCAAATGCCTTATAATAGCCATCCAAAAACATATCCCTTTCAATCTCTGCTACAAGCTCGCGGATTTTATATCGTAATCTGTCCTCTTCCTCTGGAATTACATCATAGGTTATAAGAAGTGCCTTTGAATAGTGTCTAATCATCTCTTTAGTATAATCTGGTGTGGGCGAGTATGGTGGGCAAGTGAGACATTGCCTGTATTCACCACATCCATACTGACACTTAATTCTAACCCATGACGCGGTGACTATTTTGTTTGCGTCTATAATCTTTGCCACAGATGCACCACTATCAATCGCCTTCTTAATATATTTATCCATAACCTTCATTCTGGTAATTACCGGAATGTCAGAATATCACTTCGTTGTTCTTATCTCCTCAATAAGAGTCTCTGTCTGCTGTAATATCTTGACAACCTTGCCATACTTTAAGCGGTAAACTGTAGATTTGCCCTGCTTTTGATACTCAACTATGTCAATTTCCCGCAATGTGCGAAGATGATCAGAGACTGTCTTTACACTTCTGTTGAGTTTTATAGCAAGTTCAGTGGGAGTGGCTTTCTTCATCTTATATAGCAACTTAACAATGGCGTAGGTTTTGGGATTTCCGAGGACTCTAAATATTCGGGTGGAGCGATATTCTGTCTCTGGCATATCATGCCACTCTATGTTACCTTCTCTAGTAGCCATTTTCGTTATTCTGTCATTCCGGTAATTACCACAATGACGATTATTTTCTTTCACGCAATCTCATACGAATACCTTATCTTGCATGCCTTCTCAAGCATTGCTGACACTGAACAATACTTCTCCTGAGAGAGTGTAATAGCCTTCTTCACCTTCTCCTCCGCAATATCTTTCCCATTAAATATGTATTTAATCTCGATCTCCTTATAGGCCTTCGGATGCTCCGTTTTTCTCTCACCTCGCAGTTCAATTTCAAAACCATCGATTTCAATCCCCATCTTCTTCAAGATAGACACCACATCCATCCCTGTGCATCCACCAAGTGCAATCAATACAAGTTGCATAGGGGTGGGTCCTCTACTTCTCCCTCCAAAGTCTGGGCTGGTATCCATAACAATCTGGTGTTCTGAACCAGCATTGCCTGTAAATTCCATTCCGCCTGACCATTTGACTATTGTTTCAATCACTCTACTCTCCTATTTAGCCACAGATTGCACATATTACACAAGATTATGAAAACACAAATACCACGAATAAGACAAATTGTCACGAATAAAATTTATTTGTGTAGTTCGCATTTTTCGTGCAATTCGTGTTGAACTTTTTGAATTTTGATTTGTCATTTCTTGCCCAGTGGAATAAGCCTTTGTATTCCACAGGGTGAACATTTTTATTTTTGATTTTTAATCTTTTATGACCTCGCTTCCCGCCTTCTCCCAGGCAATAATCCCGCCAATTAGGTTTTTCACCCTGCCAAAACCAAGTCTCACGAGGGCTTCGCTGGCTGTTACACTTCTTCTTCCACTCCTACAGTAGACCACTATTTCTCTGCACTTGCACCCCAACTCCTTGTATCTTGACTCTATTTCAGTATGTGGAATTAAGATAGCATCCTTTATGTGACCCGACCTATACTCTTCTTCGGACCTCACATCAAGCAAGACAAATTTCCCTCCGCGTTCAATCTTTTGTATTAGTTCCTGTGGAGTAATATCTGAATAACTCTTCTGTTGAGGTATCTTTGCCCTTTTTTTGATACAACAATCTGTTAAGAGCAAAGGTATTACTATGGCCAAAAAAACAGCGCATATGTTTTTATTATATATCATATCTTCCACAATGTCAAGTGATTTTAATGAGAGCTCTGAAAAACTAGTTTTGAGCTCTCTTGATTACACAGATTTTTAACTGATTACGCAGATGTGGTAGATTTTGTAAGGTTTTTAATCTGTGTAATTTTTATCTTAATCTGTGTAATCAGAGATTTCTGGGCTTTTTCAGAAATCTCTTAATGGAAGTTTGTAAATCAATTAGGGAGCGAAAATACGGTTTTAAGATGTACCTCTCTACCCGGTAACGGATAATATTCACGAGTCTGGTATTTTTTATCAAATATATTGTTTATACTGAGTGAGAGGTCAATATTTTTCACCTTCCTTCCGACCGAGAAATTTACCAGAGTATAGGCTGGCAGTTTGTGAAGGAAACCAAAATCATCCTCCCACCCTACTCCATCGGTATAACTAATATCGCCGTTAAACCTTATACCAAAAGCATTTCCAGATAACTGGTATGAAAATCGATGTGGTGGACTATACATCAGTGTTTTATAATCATTCTCACCTTTCTTGCCCTTGGACTCCAGATAGTTATATTTGAAAGAATTACAAGTTCCCAAAATTCCCAGAATCTCAACAACTGCCTCCATTGTTCTGTTGTAGGATTCACCAATGTTGGAGGGACGCCATTTCTCATAATTCGTGTCAGGGTCAACTTCTGCCCACTCTATAAGATTTCTTATTCGATTTTTAGAGAGAGTAATCCCGCTTATTATATTTTCCCCTTTATATTCAATTCCGATGTCGTAACCCCATCCTGTCTCCGGTAAGAGGTTTGGATTTCCCCTCGTATCTCCAGCAGGTCCCCACTCTGATACTGGCCAACTTGAATAGGGCGAATACAGGTCTTCAATGCCAGGTGCCCTGAATGCCCTCCCCAATGTTGATGAAAGTTTCAGGTTTTCGGAAACCCTGAAAACCAGGGCAAACCGTGGATTGGTTACTCCGCCGAATACAGAATGATGGTCGTATCTTATCCCTGATACAAACCTGAGAAACCCTTTAGAAAGAATGTTCTGGGTGAATACTGACCAGTTTTGAGTGGATTTTGAGACGGTGTTTTCGCCAGAAGTCTGTTTTGTAAATTCATTCCATTGTATATTATATCCAATTACAAACCCTGATGGCAAATTTATCTGCGCATCTCCTCCATATGTTTTACCCCTGGAATCGTCATCTATATTTGCTGAGCCGCACTTATATCTGGTATCGATGTAGCTGTTATTGATTTTTATGCTCAAAAAATCTCCTTGTCTGTATTCTATCTCTCCATATTCCTTTGTTCTCTGCTGTCTTGCATCAAGAAACTGTGCCTTTCTCTCGCTCTCTCCGTCGTATCTCTCGATTGGGGTGTAATTCATACCAGGGACACCAAGTTTACTATCATGCCACAGCAACCTGCCTCTAACACTGCCCCGATTTTTAAATCCTGCAAGGAATGAGAGAAAAACATCCCTGCCATTGTAATCACTGTTTTCTCTGAAACCAGCGGTTTTTTCTCTGTTGATAACAAAGGCAACATCAATATTGCTTTTTTTCAAACAGGAGTTGAAACTAATCCTTCCTGTATCAAAGCTTCCTGCAGAAAGAGATAGGAAAGTGTTGCGGTTTTTGAGGGTCTTTTGTGTTATAATGTTTATTACCCCTCCAAGTGCACTCGTGCCGTACAGGGCTGATATGGGTCCTTTCACGATTTCTATCGATCCTATATAATCTGTAATTATCGCATCAAGGTCAGCAGTGCCAAGGAAAGGGTCGTTGAGTGGTTGTCCATCGAGCATTACCAAGACATGTCTTGATGTACTGCCTCCCTCCCTCAATCTCGCACCCCGCTCTGCACCTCTTGTGCCACGACTTGCCACATCTATCAGGATTTTTTCAAGTATCCCGGCAGCAGTTATTGCATTATGTTTGTTTATCTCCTCTCTGGTCACAAGTACTACATTGGTGGGAAGCCAAAAGAGAGGTAATTTTGTTCTTGTGGCTGTAATCACCAATTCCTCCATTTCATAGAAAGGAATTGTATCCGCCGGTACCGGGGGAATGGAAACAATGCATAATGTTATTATAAGTATATTCATTGTTCTTTCTTTAAAATTATCTTCAACAGGGATTGAAAGAAAATGTAAGAGATAAAGAAAAATAAAAACCCGGGTGATATGCCCGGGTAAAAAATTATCCCGAACCCCACCCTCGAGGGTCCCAAAGACAGTATTTCTGGCAGGCATTCCGAGTATAACGGCAGCGGGGCTCTGTCGGACTTTCACCGTGCTTTCCCTGCCTTTTTGCTATTCCATTTTTAGCCTTTGCATGTATTCTCTCGCTGTGTTGGCTATATCAACTATGTCTGGATATTCTCTTATAATTCTGGCAAATTGCCACTTTGCCTCTTTTTTTCTGCCAATAGAGATTGACCTTAAACCGGCTTCCAGTAACTCTATTGCCTGTTTTCTCAGTCTTTGTTCCTGTGCTGCTGACAACCTTTTTCTCGTTTCTACTCTATTCCGCGGAAATTTACCTTCCCTTCTTAAACCCATACGGCGTAGTTTCGTCTCTATGGATTTTCTTGTAACTCCGAAGTGTTCGGCGAGTTCACCATTACTCATATAAAGGAAGTTATCCTTTATAAAAGCCATATCTGTTTCAGACCATTTCTTCGCCATCTACGCCTCCTTCCAAACTTTTCATATGTATTGTAAACCGCTGATATTATACCATAGAATTTCTAAAAAGTCAAGTTTTTTCGTATTCAGGCGAAATAACCCCAAAATCTCCACACCAAATGCAGTGATCTTGTATCAAATCTTTTTCCCTTGACTTAGCGCCTGTTTTATGTTATAATTGGTTTCAGGTGAAAAACCTATAAGGAGAAGAGGGAGAAATGAGGAGACATCTTGACCCACATATAATAGCACGAACGGCATCGCTTGAACTGAAGGTGCGTAAAGTGGTGGACGGTTTCCTCGTCGGCATACATAAGAGTCCGTATCACGGCTTTTCACAGGAATTTGTTGAACATAGACAATATATACCCGGTGATGAACCACGCTATATAGACTGGAAGGTATATGGCAGGACAGATAGGTTGTACCTCAAACAGTTTGAGGAAGAGAGGAATCTACGCGCCTATATTATGCTGGATAGTTCAAGGTCAATGGCATATAGACAGACTGGTGCTATGAGCAAGTGGGAATATGCCTCTATAATTGCTGGAGCATTTGCATATATATTGATGTTGAACAAGGACGCAGTTTCCGTCTCTATATTTGATACACACACAAGGAGATTTATTCCTCCTTCCACTACCCGTGCAGGTATTTCAAGAGTTTTCGATACCCTGGAGGAATCTTCTCCTGACGGCAAGACGAGGATAGGCAAGGCAATAGAAGAATTATCTGAGAAGGTAAAACGAAGGGCATTTGTCCTTGTTCTCTCAGATCTCTTTGATAATGAATATATAACCAAAAGTTCCCTTGTAAGCCTCCATGCACGAGGAAATGAACTGGTAGTTGTCCAGATATTAGACCCTGCAGAGAGGAAATTCCCATTCAGGGGGTCGATGAGATTGTATGATATGGAGACAGGCGAAGAGGTCCTTATAGACGCAAACTCCACAAGGGACAAATATATAAAGAATATGAATACATTCCTTACGAAGATAAAACGGGAGTTATGGCGGAATAACATAGATTACATCACAGTAGATACAAATTTTCCAATAGAAAAGGTGCTGTATTTTATATTTAAAAGAGAAAGGGTGTAAGTGCCTATGTCCTTCTTATCACCTATATATCTATTGGCGCTATTATCCTTGCCTATACCGTTTATTCTACATCTCTTTGAGAGAAGAAGGAGGATTCGAGTTGAATTTTCATGGCTCCACATAGTGGAAGAGTCCATAAAGGGAGGAAATCTCTTCCTTAAGTTAAAAGAGTGGATTCTGCTGGCTGTAAGGACGCTTATACTACTTTTTCTTGTGTTTGCTTTTGCAGATCCGCTGGTAAGAACGCAAAAAGGGATTATTATCGTTGATGATTCCTATGATATGTTTACAAGAGATGGAAATGGAATCCTGTTTGATAAGGCAAAAGACACCGCAGAGAAACTTGCAGGCGAGAAAGGCTTTAATATTGTTCTCTCATCGGGCAGACAATATACATCCCGCATACTTCCGACATACAGAATGTTTCAGGCCCCTGACATAGAAGAAAGGAATATTGTATTCATCACATCGAAGCCACTTTCCCAGACAAAGGGTGCCATTGTGGTAGAGGGGGCGAAAAACACTCTTTCCATTGACACGGTATATTTAAAGGATCCACTCCCACAGGTAGGTTCAGACAACATGCTCCTTGTGGGAATCACAAACCATGGAGAATATGAGATTCGAAGAACTGTTTCTACTCATTATTTGGACGACAGTACATATATAGATGTATCCCTGCCCCCCGGGCAGACCTATATCTCCTTCCCTCTGAGGTTTGAAAGGACAGGGACCTATTCAGGCTATGTAGATATTGGAGACGATGCTCTTTCTCTGGATAATGTCAGGTATTTTTCCTTTAAATTACCTGAGAAGATGAGGGTTGGTATAGTTGAAAAAGATAGCGGTATGTCTTTTTATATTGAGAAGGCATTATCGCCGGAAGGGATAGCCACCTCCATTGAGATAAAGAGAACCACATACCCGAGGTTCTCCTCCGCAGATGTTCTTATATTTGTGAATGTGCCATACATAGAAACTAGTATACCTTCTATAATCTTTACAGAAGGCGAATATGGAAAGGGTTCAAAGGATTCCTTCCTCTCACTTAAGGATATAGACAGGACTCACCCAGTATTCTCTATCTTCAATGATGCCTGTATTGGCGAAATCACTGCCCGAAAAATTTACAGAAGCGCAATTGACAAAATAGAAGGTAAAAGGATAGCCTCTTTTTCGGAGGGGAGAGAGGCAATCGTGGAGAGGGAAGGTAAACTCTTTGTTCACTTCCTCCCCTCTGCAGAAAATACTGATATAGTATTATCTCCAAATTTTCCACCGCTTATTTATCGTATGGTAAGATATTTGAAAGAAGGGGTAGAGTATCCTACGATGATACCCTGGGGTAGAGATGCAAGGGTACCCGTAAAAGAGAACCGCACATATGAGGTCTCTCTTCTTACTGGAGACGAAGGATGGAGAATATCTCCGCTTGCGGATGAGGATGGCCTCTACCTCAGGTTTACCTTCCCATATCCCGGCATTTACAGTATGGATAAGGCAGCAAATATCGCAGTAAATATTGACAGGCAAATGTCCACAGTACACCCATTCAAGGAGGATGTGGGAAAGACTTCCCTTAAGAAATGGTTCTTCCTTATCTGTCTTTTTCTTGTTTTTATTGAGATGTCTATTAGAAATATAAAACCCTGAAATATGCTTATTCTTTTTTATATCATCCTTTTGGATACCACTGTATCTTACTCTGCAGAAAGGCTCTTCTATGACTTTGAAGAGGGTAGAATCTTGCTTCTCGGAAGTGCGAGAGTTGACTACAAGAATGTAGTGGTTCTATCGGACAGTCTTATATACGATACAGAAACAAGAGATGTTGTGGCGTATAAGAATCCCCTTCTATGTATAGATAAGGACACAATATACGGCAGAAAGATGGCATACAACCTGAATTCGAGAAAAGGAATTACTATTGACGGCAAGAGCAGAGTAGAAAAGGGATGGTTCGAAGGCAGAATTGTGAAGATGGTTGCCCCAAAAACACTAAATGTAGAGAGCGGAAGATTCACTACCTGCGACCTTGCCTCGCCACATTACTACTTCTGGGCAAAATCTCTAAAGGTATATGTAGATGATATGGTCTACGCAAAGCCTGTAGTACTCTTTGTTCAGGACATACCTATCTTCTTCCTGCCGTTCTGGTTCTTCCCAATAAAGAAAGGAAGGTCGTCAGGACTTCTGCATCCACAGATTGGAAGGAATTCCACACTTGGTAGATATGTGAAAAATATTGCCTACTACTGGGTTATATCAGATTATGCAGACCTTACAGTAGGTATTGATTACATGGAGAAGAAGGGAGTAGCAGTAACTCTCTCTTCAGTATGGCTTTATAAACCAATGCTGTCAGGAAACATCGCTACCCAGTATGTAGATGAGAACGGGGTGAAGAGAAGGTGGAAAGCAAAGCTTTCCCACCGCCATAACCTGCGGGATGGAACAGTAATAATGGCGAAAGGAGATTTTGTAAGCGATGAATCCTTTAATAAAGATTATGAGGATAATGTTGTGCGAGAACTGGAGCAGGTGCTTACATCCTTTATTTCCTTGTCTAAGAGACTGGGTATACTCTCTACAGGTCTTGTAGTAAGGGAGACAAGGGATATCAAAACCGAAAAGCGGTGGGGAGACTATCCCAAAATTACCCTATCCATTCCATCTATAGGTGTCTTCGGGGGACATCTCTCTTATTCTGGGGTCGTGCTGAATTCTATCACCCGGGAAGACAGCGAGAGAAAGAGTGATAACAATTTTAGATTTACCCTGCCAAAAAAGTTGTGGTATTTCAATGTTTCACCCGGTGCGGGTGCAAGGGTCTCTCTTACTGACACAGAAGACGGAATTTCGGCTGAAAACTTCTATGATGGTTCTATGGGTATTGGAACAGTCCTGTACGGTAGATCTATAATAAGAAATCCTGAGATAAGACATACCATAAGACCATCTATTCATTATAGCTTCTCCAAATTTGGTGGTTCATATACGGAAAATTTAGGCGTATCCATACGGAATGACTTTTATCTGCTGTTTCTGGCGGGAAGGAAAATCAACTTAGGCAGAGCAGACATCAGCACCAATTGGAATTTTGACAATAAAAGATGGAATCCCGTAGTAGTCTCATTTAACACTTCACCAGCACAGGGCATCTCCTTAAGGGGAGGGGGGATATGGAATACATACACAGATAGTGTATACGGGAAATACCTTGTGACCACTTATACCTTCTCGCGGGGTGATTTCAGGGCGACACTCACATATAATATAAGGGAAGGAAGCGACGAAAGTGTATGGGGAAGCATCTATATGAATCCAACAAGAGGGTGGAGGGTTGAGGGAGGTATACGATATGATATCAGAAATGCTAACATTATAAATGAATATGTTTCTCTCAAAAGGGATTTGCACTGCTGGGAACTGCAATTCAATTATCAAAGATACGGAGAGAGATGGAATTACGATTTCAAACTTCGGATAAAGGCAATTCCGGAGATCAAGGTTGGCAAAGAGATCGTGAAGATGCTACTCGGCGATTAAAAATTTATCAGAGAGGTCCCTAAAAAATACCCAGAGACCTCTAATTAGAGATTTCTACACTTTTTTAGAAATTCTCATCAAAAAAAACTTGACATATACAAATTTTTGTGTTATAATTACTGACTTGAGAAAGCAGTCTTCTCAATATGTAAGGCTACATATATCCATGTTTATAACTTAGGATTTAATCTGAGGAGGTATATATGGCAAAAGAGAAGTTTGAACGTAAAAAGCCGCATATAAATATAGGTACCATAGGGCATGTAGACCATGGAAAGACTACATTGACATCGGCTATCACAAAGGTGCTTGCATCAAAAGGATTTGCGAAATTCATCGCGTTCGATGAGATTGACAAAGCACCGGAAGAAAAAGCAAGAGGTCTAACTATTCAGCTATTTCATGGCGAGTATGAAACAGACAAGCGTCACTATGCACACATAGATTGCCCCGGACATGCCGACTATATCAAAAATATGATTACCGGCGCGGCACAGATGGACGGTGCCATACTTGTGGTTTCAGCCGCTGATGGCACACAGCCCCAGACAAGGGAACATATTCTTCTCGCACGACAGGTGAATGTGCCTGCAATAACAGTGTTTATGAATAAAACAGATCAGGTAGATGACCCTGAAATTCTCGAAATAGTGGAACTGGAAGTAAGAGAGCTTCTCACAAAATACAACTTCCCTGGGGATGAGATACCTATAGTAAAAGGAAGCGCATTGAAGTGTCTTGAATGTCCAACGCCCGATTGCGAAGATTGCAAACCAATATTAGAACTTATGAATGCAATAGATGAATACATTCCCACCCCGGAGAGAGATATTGACAAGCCATTCCTTATGTCTGTTGAGGATGTATTCTCCATAACAGGTAGAGGAACCGTGGCTACTGGAAAGGTAGAAAGGGGAAAATTGCACGGAGGTGAGGAGGTTGAGATTGTGGGCTTCAAACCTACAAAAAAGACGGTTGCTACATCGCTTGAGATGTTTAGAAAGATCCTTGATGAGACCATTGCAGGCGATAATATAGGAATACTGCTCAGAGGAGTGGAGAAAGACGAGGTTGAGAGAGGTATGGTTATCGCAAAACCGGGCAGTATAACTCCACATACAAAATTCAAGGCACAGATATATGTATTGACAAAAGAGGAAGGTGGTAGACATACTCCATTCTTCAACGGTTACTCCCCGCAGTTCTATTTCAGAACGATGGATGTGACAGGACATATTGAGCTTCCAAAAGGTGTTGAAATGGTCATGCCGGGAGATAATGTAGAATTGAATTGTAGTCTTATATCTCAAGTAGCAATGGAAGAAGGTATGAGGTTTGCGGTAAGGGAGGGGGGCAAAACGGTTGGGGCTGGTGTTGTGACTAAGGTTACAGCGTAAACTTAACTGGTAGACCAAGATTAGTGCACAGGACGTAAGAGCTATACTACATATATTGTCTCATTTGCTTTTCACCGCCTGTGGATTTAGAGATATATGCCAGAGGCGGTAAGATTTGAAATATCGATTCCTTACATACAGTAAGATTATGGCAGAGAAGATTCGTATAAGACTAAAGGCTTACGACCACACACTGCTGGACCGCTCTTGTAAAGAGATAGTTGAAAATGTAAAGAGAACAGGGGCAAGGGTATCCGGACCTATACCGTTACCCGTTGACCGCAGCCTGTATACAGTTTTGAAATCCCCACATATAGATAAAAAGTCCCGAGAACAGTTCGAGCTGAGAATACATAAAAGGCTGCTTGACATATACGAACCAACAGAGAAGACCATGGATACTCTGCGTAAACTCAATCTGCCCGCAGGTGTGGATGTTGAGATAAAGGTATAGAGTTCTAACTGGCTATACTGGACTCTATTCCTGAATTAGAAACTTTCTATATTTCCTTAAGTTTATGGTATTTTAGGATATGAAGGCTATTCTCGGTGAAAAGATAGAAATGACCCAGATCTTTGACGACAAGGGGAATGTTATCCCTGTAACGGTCGTGAGATGCAATGGCACTACTGTTGTGGATATACGCACTAAAGAAAAGAATGGTTATAATGCAGTCGTATTGGGATATGGAATGGCAAAACATCCCAATTTGCCATATCGTGGAATCTTCAAAAAACTGAACATAGCTCCTGTGAGGATTATGAAAGAGATAAGAAGGGAGAATACAGAGGGAATAAACATCAGGGATGTTATGGGTGTTTCCCAGTTCAAGGTCAGTGAAACGGTATGTGTAACAGGTATATCAAAAGGTAAGGGATTCCAGGGACCTATAAAGCGGTGGGGATTCACCCGTGGTCCTATGAGCCATGGCTCTCACTCGCATCGTGTCCAGGGGTCTATAGGTTCCAGTGCTGATCCTGGAAGGGTTTGGAAGGGCAAAAAAATGGCAGGGAAGATGGGAGCAGATAAGGTTACATTGAAGAACCTCTCCATCGTAAAAATAGATGAGGATCAGAATCTTATATATCTTAAGGGACCTGTCCCTGGAATAAAAGGTGGTTTTCTTGTCATAAAAGGTTGAACTTGCAATTTTATTATGGAAATAAATGTGTATTCAAAAGATGGCAGTATCGCAGGAAAGAGAGAGCTTTCTCCTTCTGTATTTGAGCAAGAGATAAACAATACCCTCATCTCTGAAGTTATAAGGGCATATATGGCAAACGCAAGGCAGGGAACTGCATCGACCAAGAAACGGGGAGAGGTAAGAGGAGGAGGCAGAAAGCCCTGGCGTCAGAAACATACAGGAATGGCAAGAGCAGGTTCAATAAGGTCCCCTATATGGAAAGGTGGCGGTGTAACCTTTGGCCCAAAACCGAGAGACTACAATATAGACATACCTAAAAAGAAGAAGAGACTTGCACTCCTCTCTTCTCTTTCACTTATGGCAAAGAATGGCAAGATCCTCATCATAGATGAGATTACAATAGAGCATCCAAAGACAAAGATATTTTACGATATGCTGAAAACTTTCGGTTTTAAGGAGAGTACAAAGTTACTCTTTACTCTGGAGAAGACTGATACCAACGTATATAAATCTGGTAGAAATATTCCCGGAGTGAACTTTACCACTGCAAGTGACCTGAACGCATTGGCAGTTCTCTCAGCGGACACAATAATATTTTCCTTAAAAGGACTTCTTTCACTGAAGGAGAGACTTGGATAAGGACGCACGAAATATAATAATATCACCCCTTCTCACAGAGAAGGCATTGAAACTCAAGGCAGAGACCAATAGTTACACCTTCTGGGTCCATCTTGATGCGAATAAAATTGAGATAGGCAAGGCAATTGAGGAGCTATTTAAGGTGAGACCTTTAAAGGTAAGAACATTTAATCTCATGGGTAAGCCAAAAAGACTTGGTCGTTGGACAGGCAGAAAGGCAAAAAAGAAGAAAGCAATTGTAAAACTCAAAGAGGGTGATACAATAGCTGTATTTGAGGGCATGTAATTCCCTATTTCCCGAGCTTTTTAAGATTATGGCAAAGAAACTAAGACCGATAACTCCTTCAAGGAGACATATGACATTTGAGGACTTCTCCGCCCTCTCAAAAGAGAGACCTTTGAAATCTCTTGTTTGTCCACTAAAGTCAAAGGCAGGCAGGGATACAAAGGGCAGGATAACCGTGAGACACAGAGGAGGCGGAGCAAAGAGGTTTCTGCGTATTATTGATTTCAAAAGGAATAAACACGGAATAGAAGCAAAGGTAACACATATTGAGTATGACCCAAATAGGGGGGCAAGAATTGCAAGGCTTTCCTATATAGACGGCGAGAAGAGATATATTCTCTGTCCTGTTGGACTGTCTGTTGGGGACAGGGTCATATCAGGCCCGGAGGCACCAGTAAAAGTCGGAAATGCACTTCCGTTGAAACATATTCCACAGGGTATGGGTATCCACAATATAGAACTTGAACCAGGAAGAGGAGGCAAACTCGTAAGGGCAGCAGGTACATCAGCCAAAATCCTTGCAAAAGAAGGAGCATATGCACATCTAAAGCTTTCATCCGGAGAGGTAAGACTTGTACATCTTGACTGTTATGCCACGCTTGGTCAGGTATCCAATCCTGACCACCGCGCCGTTGTCATCGGCAAGGCAGGCAGAGTAAGACATCTAGGTAGAAGACCCAAGGTAAGAGGCTCTGCGATGAACCCCGTTGACCATCCGATGGGCGGAGGAGAAGGTAGGAGCAAAGGGCATATCCCAAGGTCGCCCACCGGTGTTCCAGCAAAGGGTAAAAAGACAAGAAAAAAGAGAAAACAATCAAATAAGTTTATATTACAAAGAAGAAAGTGATAACAAAATTTAGGGGGTGTAATGGCGAGATCGCTTAAAAAAGGACCTTACATAGATGAAAAATTGTTAAAGAAGATAAAAAGCGGTGATAAAAAACCAATAAAGACATGGGCAAGGAGGTCCATAATTACACCTGAGTTTGTTGGGCATACGATTCAGATTCACAATGGAAATAGATTTATCCCGGTATATATAACGGAGAATATGGTGGGGCATAAATTAGCAGAATTTGCACCCAGTAAGGTTTTTAGACAGCATGGTGGAAAGAAGGCCAAAGAGACAAGGAAAAAGTCATAATGGAAAGCTTTGCCTATCAGAAATACCTGAGAATTTCCTCTAAAAAACTTGTGAGACTTGTGTCTCCACTCCGTGGCATGAATGTGGAAGAGGCACTTGCTGCAATGCAACAGCTTCCTTCTCCACATACAAGTCTGGTTGCAAAGGCTATTAAATCTGCTTATGCAAATTTAAAAGTAAAAAAAGAGGAGGATATAAGCGAGAAAGATGCTATTATTAAATCTATTATTGTAGAACAGAGTTTTAGATTGAAAAGACTCAATCCGAGAGCAAGGGGAAAAAGAGATATAATACACAGGAGATTCAGCCATTTGAAATGTGTAGTTACCGATGAGGTTATCAGCAATCCGTGATCGGGTTATCGGTGTTGATAATACATGATCTAATAATAAGGAGGATTAGTGGGACAAAAGACACATCCGTATGGTTTTAGATTGGGGATAACCAAAAATTGGAAGTCTCGATGGATAACAAAGAATAAATTCAAGGAGTATATTACAGAAGATGCTACCATTAGAAAGTATATTGAGAAGAGATTCGTACGCGCAGCAATATCAGATGTAGAGATAGAACGAACTGAGGCAAAACTCACAATTACAATATACAGTGCAAGACCCGGAATTATAATAGGCAGGAAAGGAACAGAGGTCGAAAGGCTCAAGAATGAACTTGCATTTTTAACCAAGAGCAAGGATGTTTATATAAATATAGAAGAGGTAAAGGTGCCTGAGATAGATGCCAGAATTGTTGCTCAGAACATAGCAAGACAAATAGAGGAGAGAGTGTCCCACAGGAGGGCCATGAAACGGGCTGTACAGCAGGCTATGCGTATGGGTGCATTGGGTATAAAGGTAATGTGCAAGGGGAGACTTGGCGGAGCAGAGATTGCCAGGAAGGAATGGTATAGAGAGGGCAGGGTGCCACTTCAAACACTCAGGGCAGATATTGATTATTCTTACATACCATCAAAGACTATCTCTGGCGTTGTCGGTGTAAAGGTCTGGATATACAAGGGCAATGTAGAAATATAAAAGTCCGCTGATTCATTGCAAAATTAGCAACATAAGATTATCAATTAAAAATTTGATTTGCTAATTTTACATTTTAATACGAAGGTATGTTACAACCATCAAGAGTAAAATACAGAAAGCAACACAGGGGCAGAAGAAAGGGTATTGCAACACGAGGAAATTCGCTTGCTTTTGGGAACTATGCCTTAAAGACACTTGAACCTGCGTGGATTACCCAGCGTCAGATAGAGGCAGCCAGAGTTGCAATATCCAGATATCTAAAGAGGTCAGGAAAGTTGTGGATAAGGATATTCCCTGACAAGCCTGTTACCAAAAAGCCTGCAGAGACGAGAATGGGTAAAGGTAAGGGCTCGCCGGAATTCTGGGTTGCCGTTGTAAAACCGGGTAGAATACTATTTGAACTTGGTGGAATACCCAAGGAAGAGGCAACGGAGGCCTTAAGACTTGGAGCCTCAAAACTGCCTGTGAAAACCAAAATTATAATAAGAAAAGGAGGCCTTGGTGAAGCCCTTTGAACTGCGAGAGTTTTCTGTTGATGAGCTAAAGCAAAAGCTACATGACCTGCATGAAGAGTTCATGAGTATAAGGTTTAAGCAACAAGCTGAAACCCCAAAGCCCTCGGATATCAAAAAGATAAAGAGAGAGATAGCACGAATAAAGACAATACTGAGAGAAAAGGAGATTACAGGAGATAAAAAGTGAGATTTCAATACCTTTTTAGTTGGCGGGGAGATAGCGTATGAGAAGAAGATTTTCAGGCGAAGTTATATCTGATAAGATGGACAAAAGCCGTCTTGTTAAGGTAGAGATTAAAAGGAGACATCCATTGTTGGGCAAGGTCGTAAGAAAACATATAAAGGTAATGTGCCACGATAACAATAACAAGACCAAGCTTGGGGATACTGTTGTAATAGAAGAAACAAGACCCTTGTCAAAAAAGAAACACTTCAGGATAGTCGAGGTAAAGAAATGATCACCCTACAAACAAGATTGGGAATAGTAGATAATTCAGGGGCGAAAGTCGGTATGTGTATTGGGATACCTGGATACTCCAGAAAGAGATATGCAAGGCTGGGTGATGTCATTGTGGTCGCGATAAAGGAAACGGTTCCCAGGAGTCAAATAAAGAGCGGAACTATTCAGAAGGCAGTTATTGTTCGCACGAGAAAGGAGACGCGAAGAAATGACGGGAGTTACGTGAGGTTTGACGACAATGCTTGTGTGCTCATAAATAATCAACTTGAGCCAATAGGAACAAGGGTGTTTGGACCGGTCTCGAGAGAATTACGAGATAAGAACTTTATGAAGATAATCTCTATGGCACCCGAGGTGGTATAGATATGAAGATAAAAAAGAATGATACGGTAAAAGTAATCTCAGGAGAATACAAGGGTAAGACGGGAAAGGTGTTGAGGGTGTTTCCAAGAAAAGGGATGCTCATAGTGGAAGGGATTAATTTTCAGAAGAAACACATGCGGGCGCGTTCAGCTGAGGAACCAGGAGGTATATTACACAGGGAAGGGGCCATCAGTGCCTCAAATGTCATGCTTATATGTCCGAAGTGTAGAAATACGGTGAAGGTTTCAATAAGCAGGGTTAGAGATATGAGGGCACGGAAATGTAAAAAGTGCAAGGAGATGATAGATTAGATATGGCTTTTTGATTAAATCTAATAAGTAAACTATGTCAAGAATTAAAGAGTTATATTATAAGAAAGTAGTGCCTGCTATGATAAAGAGGTTCGGGTATAAAAATCTATACGAGGTCCCAATGCTCAAAAAAATAGTAGTTAATGTGGGTCTGGGAGAGGCAATAGAGGATCCCAAACTTACAGACATTGTCTCTTCTGACCTTGCGATAATCACGGGACAGAAACCAGTTGTAATAAAGGCAGGAAAGTCCGTCGCCTCATTTAAACTTCGCAAGGGAAAACCCATCGGACTGAAGGTTACCCTACGGGGTGAGAGGATGTTTGACTTTTTTGATAGACTTACTAACTTTGCAATCCCGAGGATAAGAGATTTCCGTGGTATAGATCCAGACTCCTTTGATGGCAGAGGAAATTATAACTTGGGCATCACAGAACATACAATATTTCCGGAAATAAAATTCGATAAGGTAAAGTTTATCTTTGGGATGGATGTAAACTTCGTTACCACGGCAAGAAGTGACGAAGAGGCATTTGAACTATTTAAAAGCTTTGGGATGCCATTCAAAAGTTGATAGCAGGAAGGGGGGTTATGGCGAAGACATCTTGGAAAGTAAAGGCCAAAAGAGAACCAAAATACAAGGTGAGAAAATACAACCGATGCACGAGATGTGGCAGAGCAAGGGGATACTATACCAGATTTGGTCTGTGCAGGATTTGTTTCAGGGAGTTAGCACTAAAGGGTGAAATACCCGGTGTTAGAAAGGCAAGTTGGTGAAATATTATGACTAATGATATTATAAGTGATATGATAGCAAGGATACGCAACTCTTTAACGAGAGAGGTGTTTTATCTGGAACTGCCCTCTTCCAATATTCTGGAGGACATCGCCAGCATTCTTCTAAAAGAGGGTTACATAGAGAAATTTGAGACAAAGGGCAAACATCCCAAAAAGATACTCGCTTTACACCTCAAGAAGGATGCTATAAAAGGACTTGAAAGGATTAGTAAACCGAGTCGTAGAATTTATGCCAACCTGCAAAATATGCCACGGGTGAAGGAGGGACTTGGAACTGCCATTCTCTCCACATCAAAGGGCGTACTTTCCGACAGGATGGCAAAGAAAGAAGGAGTTGGAGGAGAAGTCCTTTTTTATCTATGGTAAGCCATAAGTTATGTTCAATGTGAAATGCGAAACGCGGCGGAGTGGCGTATAGTAAATCAACTTTTGGAGAAATAATTTTGTACTTTGTATTTTATTAAGATATTATGTCTAAAATAGGGAAGAAACCTATACCAATACCAGATGATGTTCAGCTTGAAATAGAGAGCACTAAAGTTAAGCTCTGTGGCCCAAAGGGTTGTCTTTCAAGGGAGTTCCATCCAGATTTTGACATTCAGAAAAAAAATGGTAATATAATTGTGCTTCCAAAGAAGAAATCCGGTTCCCTACAACCCTACTACGGATTGACACGAGCACTTCTCGCAAATATGGTTAAAGGGGTCAGTGAAGGATACACAAAGGTTCTGGAGATAGTCGGTGTGGGATATAGGGCGAAAATGTCAGGTGATATGCTTGAGCTCTCTGTCGGCTTTTCTCATCCCATTATCTATAAACCGCCTGATGGGGTAAATATCACGGTTCCTGATCCACGGCGTATAACGATAACAGGTATAGATAAAGAATTGGTTGGTAATACAGCGAGTGTAATAAGGAATTTTAAGCCTCCTGAACCATACAAAGGTAAGGGAATAAGGTACCAAGACGAGTATGTGAGGCGCAAGCAGGGTAAACGTGCGGCCGCAATCGGTGTATAAAGAGAGATAAAACCTGTAATATATTTTTGAGGTGTACCTATGGATAAAGGAAGAGTACGAAGACATAAGAAAATACGCAAGAAGGTATTCGGTAGGAGGGAAAAACCAAGACTTTGTGTTTATAGAAGTCTCAGATATGTGTATGCGCAGTTGATTGATGATATTGCATCAAATACCCTCGTGAGTTTTTCTACATTTCAATTGAAAGGTACAAATCTGAGCAAGATGGAAGCAGCAAAGGAATGCGGAAAGAGACTTGCAAAAAAGGCAAAAAAACAGAAAATAGAAACTGTTGTTTTTGATCGTTCCGGTTATAAGTATCACGGTATAATCAAAGCTCTTGCTGAGGGTGCAAAAGAGGGAGGATTGAGATTTTAAATCAAAGTGCAAAAATTAAATATCAAAATGAAAAACTTGTCCTGAACATCGTGAAGGATGACAACTTGAAATTTAAAAAGAAAGACTACAGACTTGAGACAAGTGACCGAAGACCTTTTGTTCTCAGTCTTATGTCTTCAGTCTGCTGTAAAATTTTTGATTTTTGAAATTTGATTTTTGATTTTGTTTACCGGGGGTATTGTGGAAGAAGAAAAAGAACTTGAGGAAAGGGTAGTTGAGGTAAATCGTGTATCAAAGGTGGTAAAAGGAGGAAAACGTTTTAGATTTTCCGTCGTTGTGGTTGTGGGAGACGGTGTATCTCGTGTAGGAGTCGCCTTTGGTAAAGCACATGAGGTCTCAGCAGCGATTAGAAAAGGAGCAGAAAAGGCACAAAGAAGTATGGAAAGTGTCAAGGTAATAAACGGGACTATACCACATTCTATTGTTTCCAAGTGTGGCGGAGCAAAGCTTCTGATGAAACCCGCTGCCCCTGGAACAGGCATTATTGCCTGTGAACCTGTAAGGGCTGTGTTAGAGCTTGCCGGGGTGAGAAATGTTCTTACAAAGTCTCTGGGCAGCAATACCACAAAGAATCTTGTGAAGGCAACACTTCATGGACTTCTCTCCATGCAAACCAAAGAAGAGGTAGAGAAAATAAGAGGAGTACAATTATAAAGAATTTTCCTCCTGCTTATCTTGAATATCCGGATATGAATAAGATAAAGGTAATACAGATAAAGAGTAAAATAGGAGTAAAGTCCGATCAGAAGCGCACCCTGCTCGCGATTGGGCTTCATCATCCACATGATGAGAGGATCCATAACGATACGCCCCAGATACGGGGAATGATAAGAAAGGTAAGGCATCTTGTAAGGGTTGAAGAAGTATCGTCACACTAAAAAACTTATGTTTTTAAATCCCAAATATTTATCGTGACTCGTGTTCGTGAATCGTGACCGTCTGCTCTTACGAACAACGAACACGGATAACGAACTATGTTTCGGTCATTGTTTGGTGCTTGTTTGTAATTTGGTGTTTGAGATCTTTAAAAGGATTATATATGGCGGAGTTACACAACTTAAAAAAAATAAATACAAAGGAAAAAAAGAGACGAGGCAGAGGAGCATCATCAGGGGTAGGTGGAACATCTGGCAGAGGGCATAAGGGACAGAGAGCAAGAGCGGGTAAAAAGATTTCCCCATGGTTTGAAGGTGGTCAAACTCCACTCTACAGAAGGCTACCAAAGAGGGGGTTCCGCAATCCATCAGCGGTAGTGTACGAAGTGGTAAATGTAAAGCAACTGAATAAATTCGAAGATGGAACTGTGGTAAATGAAAAACTGCTTCGTACTTCAGGCCTTATAAAGAAGAAAAAACCTGTGAAGATACTTGGGGATGGGGAACTTACAAAAAAACTTACTATAGAAGGGATAAAAGTTTCTGCATCTGCTAAAGAGAAGACCGAGGCAAGGGGAGGGAGAATATCCATAAATGACAAATGCCAAATTTCTAATGACCAATAAGCCTAAGGTAGTCATTAAGTCAATAGGTCATTAAGTAATTAAGTTATCACGCCTAACCTTGTAAGAAAAGGGCTATTCAATAACCTAATGACTCAATAACTCAATAACTGATTATTGTATTATGCTTGGAAGTCTACGAAATGCATTCAAGATACCTGACCTGCGCAACAAAATTCTGTTTACGCTCGCAATGTTTGCGGTATACAGGTTGGGAGGGCATATACCCCTTCCAGGTATCAATACCTCTGCCCTTGCCAGCTTCTTTGAGACTGCCAGAGCAACTGCACTTGGACTGTATGATATATTTGTGGGAGGCGGTCTATCGTCGGGTGCAATATTTGGATTGGGAATAATGCCATATATATCCGCCTCTATCATACTACAACTTCTGGGAGCGGCAATGCCGTATTACCAGAAATTACAGAAAGAGGGAGAAGAGGGTAGAAGAAAAATAAATCAGCATACACGATATCTCACTATAGGAATAGCTGCTATACAGGCACTCGGTGTATGTATATTTCTTGAATCTGCACAGGCACCCTCAGGAGAGCTTGTGGTTATAAATCCCGGGTTGTCTTTCAGACTTCTTTCCATCATCACACTGATCACGGGTACACTATTTATAATGTGGCTTGGAGAACTTATTACAGACAGAGGCATAGGAAATGGTATATCATTGATAATAATGATTGGTATAATAGCGAGGTTTCCGAGAGATTTTATAACAACATTCAATATGGTACGCATTGGTGCTATGAGCCCCATTGCGGCCGTTGTTACGGTTATAGTAATCATTGGAATAATTGCAGCTGTCGTCATAATAACCCAGGCACAGAGAAGGGTTCCTGTTCAGTATGCGCAAAGGGTTATTGGAAGGAAGATATACGGAGGGAGGTCTACACATCTCCCACTGAATGTAAATGCAGCTGGTATAATACCAATAATATTCGCCCAGGCAGTCCTTACTTTCCCTGCCACAATAGCAAGGTTTTTTTCCAGTAGTGACTGGGTGCAAACTTTTGTAGCGTTCTTCTCCCCTATGAACTGGTTATATAATATAATCTATGCGAGTTTGATCGTATTTTTCGCCTATTTCTACACAGCTGTCATCTTGAACCCGATTGATATTGCGGATAACATGAAGAAATATGGAGGGTTTATACCGGGCGTGAGGCCTGGCAAGAGCACAGCCGATTACATAGATAGAATAATATCTAGAATAACCCTTCCAGGAGCACTATTTTTTGCTCTTGTAGCAATAGTGCCTGCTATAATTCTACATAAGCTTAACGCCCCATTCGTCTTCGGTGGCACATCCGTTCTCATCGTTGTTGGTGTTGCACTTGACACAATGAGACAAATAGAGGCGCAACTTACGATGAGACACTACGATGGATTCCTAAGAAAGGGAAAGATAAGGGGCAGAAGAGGATAATGAAAATCGTATTTATAGGTCCCCCTGGCTCAGGTAAGGGCACTCAGGCAAGGATGCTAGCAGAGAAACTGGGAATACCGTTTATCTCGGCAGGGGATATAATTCGTGGCGAGATTGCAATGATGACAGAACTTGGAGGTAAGGCAGAAAGATACGTAAAAAATGGGGAACTTGTTCCAGATAAGGTCATCATAGATATGTTGCTGGCAAATCTCCCACAATTTTTTGTTCTGGAGGGATTTCCAAGGAATATTCCACAGGCAATTTTACTTGAGAAAATTAAACCTGACTATGTATTCTACCTTTATCTGGAGAATCCTGATATTATACAGAGGATCAGTAAAAGGAAGGTATGCCTGAATTGTAAAATGGTATATAATCTATCATCAAATCCACCAAAAACATCTAATATCTGCGATATATGCGGGAGTAAACTCACCTCAAGGGTAGATGATACGAAAGGGACGATAAAAAAGAGAATAGATGTCTATGAAAATGAGAGCTATCCGCTGATAGATTACTACAGAAAAAGAGAAAGACTTATTGAGATAGACGGAAGTGGTAGTATAGAAGAGGTGCATGATAGAATAATGCAGGCAGTGAAAGGAATTAGGACTTAACTTTGGGTTTGTCAGTTTATGGCTGAAAAAAAAGGTATAAGGGTTGAAGGTGTGGTTGAAGAGGCACTTAAGGGAGGAATGTTCAGGGTAGTCCTTGATACTGGACATAAGGTGCTTGCTCATGTGTCTGGTAAGATGAGGGTACACTTCATAAAAATCCTACGCGAGGATAGGGTTGTAGTGGAACTTTCGCCTTATGACCTCTCCAGAGGAAGAATATTACACAGATTTAAATAGGATATGTGATTTTGAAATTTGAGATTTATCCATATTTGTCTGGGGTAACGGGAGTATTTATGAAGGTAAGAGCGTCTATAAAGAAAATTTGTGCAAAGTGTCAGATTGTGAAGAGAAAAGGTGTTTTGAGGGTTGTGTGTAAAAACCCTAAGCATAAGCAGAGACAAGGATGAGCGGTTGCTTTCAGCAACCTAAATGTAAAAATCAAAATGCAAATTTTAAAATTTTGATATTTGATTTTAGGTTATGAGTAACGGAGCACGGATTCCGGATCACGATTTACGACTCACGATTTTTAATCTTTGATTTTTGATATTTAATTTTATTAAGGGGGATGGATGGCGAGGATTTCGGGAGTTGAACTTCCACCAAATAAACGGATTGAGATAGCACTTACGTATATATACGGTATTGGTATTTCTACATCACATAATATACTGCAAAAGAGTAAGGTATCTCCTGACAGAAGGGTAAAGGACCTAACTGATGAGGAGGTCGAGGCACTCAGGAGCGTAATTGAATCTGACTACAAAATAGAAGGCGCCTTGAGGCTGGAGGTCCAGGAGAATATAAAAAGGCTTATTAACATAAATTGCATAAGGGGTATCAGACATAAAAAAGGACTTCCTGTAAGGGGTCAACGAACTCGGACAAATGCTAGAACGAGAAAGGGCCCACGGAAGGCACAAATTGCACTCAAAAAGAAGGCAAAAGCAAAAAAGTAAAAAACAAAAGGGGGTTGAATGAAGAAAAGTAGACTGCGAAAAGCACCTGAAAAAGGTATAGTTCATATACTATCTACATTTAATAATACGATTGTTACAATAACAGATGAGAAAGGGGCCTGTCTTTCATGGGCAAGTGCTGGGAGTATTGGTTTCAAAGGGTCCAAGAAAGGAACTCCATTCGCAGCTGGTATCTGTGCAAAAAAAATTGCAAAAGAACTTGCAGACATTGGAATGAGAAATGTAGAGGTATGGGTTAAGGGTCCTGGCGCAGGCAGAGATTCTGCTGTAAGGGCTATCAAGGCGGTAGGGCTTAAAATAGCATATATAAGAGATGTAACGCCTATTCCTCACAATGGTTGTAGACCACCAAAGAAGAGGAGGATATAGTATGGCTGTATACCACGGACCAGTTTGTAGACTGTGCAGAAGGGAAGGTAAGAAGTTATTTCTAAAAGGCAAGAGATGTTCATCAGCAAAGTGCTCTATAGAGAAAAACCGCAAGCGACCCGGAGAACTTGGCAAGGGTTTTATGCGTAAAGAGACAGATTACGGAAGACATCTGAGAGAGAAACAGAGAGTAAAGAGGATGTATAGGTTGACAGAGCACCAATTTAGAAATTATTTTGAAAGAGCTACCCGGAAGAAGGGAGTAACAGGAGAGGAACTTCTCAAGGAATTAGAACTCCGTCTTGATAATGTTATCTACCGAACAGGACTTGCAAGATCACGAATGGAAGCAAGACAACTTGTTACACATGGCCATTTTATGGTGAATAATAGAAGGGTAGATATACCTTCTTATGCGGTAAAAGTGGCTGATGTAATAACTCTGAGAAAGACCAAAGTACCTCCAAATATAGAAGATGCTCTACTTATGAAGGTTACCCCTCCAAAGTGGATCACATTTGACAAAGAATCTTTAAATATTGAGATTGTAAGTCTCCCCAGAAGAGATGATGTCCCAGAGGAAATAGAGGAGAGACTTATCGTTGAACTTTATTCTAAATAAATTTGTAAAAACCATATGAAAAAACCACAGTCATACAACCCGTATGGGAGGTCGCAGAGATAAATCAAAAATCAAAATGTAAATATCAAAATTATAACCACAGATTACACAGATTTTCACAGATTGAAATATTTTTTATCAGTGAAATCCGTGGCCCTTTTGGATTTTTGGTTTGTCATTTTGATATTTAATTTTTAAATTTTTGTCCTCTGCGGTTAATACTACACACAACATTTACATCTATAGGGGGTAGGAATGAAATTGAGACCATTTCAAATACCTAACAAGCTAACCACAGTTGAGGCTGATGACAAATACGCAAGGTTTGTGTTATCTCCCATTGAGAGATCTTTTGGCACTACACTGGGCAATGCATTCAGGAGAACATTGCTCTCCTCTATGCAGGGTTCTACTATCTCATTCGTAAGAATAGATGGCGTCTTACATGAGTTTTCGACCATAGATGGTGTTCTGGAAGATCTTCCCAATATTCTACTCAATCTCAAGGGCGTAAAGATAAAATTGTTTGACAAGTTCGAAAAGGAGATAGAATTATCTATCAAGGGAAAGGGACCTGTTTATGCAAAAAATATAGAATCTGACGGGACTTTTGAGATAATAAATCCTGAACATCTTATAGCAACAGTGATGAAGGACGATGTTAACCTGAATGTAATAGTCGGTGTGACTACAGGAAGAGGATATGTACCTAAAGAGGAACTTCCAGGTTATAACCGTGCACCTATCGGAACAATATTTATAGATGCGCTCTACTCACCCATTGAGAGAGTAAATTTTAAGGTTGAGAGTGTTGGTATAAAGAACCGCGAGAAGCTCATTCTTGAGATTTGGACAGATGGAAGAATTAAACCAGAGGATGCAGTAACAATAGCATTTGCCCTTTTACGAGACCATATCGAGCCATTTTTGAAACTCCGCGAAATTACTATCGAGAGGGAAAAAGAAGAGCCTGAAGACAAAAAGAGACTCAAAAAGACACTCAATATAAAGATCTCGGAACTGGAACTATCAGTGAGGGCTGCCAACTGCTTGAAAACAGCGGGTATTGAGACCCTGCGAGACCTTGTCCAGATGACAGAGCAGGAAATGCTCAAATTTCCCAACTTCGGTAAGAAATCGCTGCAAGAACTATCAACCATACTGAAGAGTTACGGTCTCTCGTTCGGTATGCAACCCCCGAAACTGGAGGGAAAATGAGACACCGCTCCAAAATCGCAAAATTGGGAAGAGAAAAACAAAAACGGGATGCAATGCTGAAAAGTCTTGTGGTATCTCTTTTTACCCATCATTCTATAAAGACGACTAATGAAAAGGCGAAGAGGGTAAGACTTCTTGCAGAGAAGATCATTACCCTCTCCAAGAAGGGTGATCTCCACTCCAGGAGACTCGTATATTCTCTCACAGGAGATAAAAAAACTGTTAAAAAAGTGTGGGATGAGATAGCCGCTGTATATAAGAATAGAAACGGCGGATACACAAGGATTCTCAATCTTGGTCAGAGAAAAGGAGACGGCGCCAATATCTGTATGTTGGAACTGGTAGATATGGAAAAGGTGATGAGAAGAAAGCCAAAAGAGGAATAGTATGCCTTTGCTTCTCTCAGGTAATGAGGCAATTGTAGAAGGAGCACTTGCCTCTAAATGCAGATTCTTTGGCGGCTATCCTATTACACCATCCTCTGATATAGCAGAACTTATGTCCATCCGACTCCCAATCCTGGGAGGAAAATTCATCCAGATGGAAGACGAAATTGCAAGTCTTGGCGCCTGCCTTGGTGCTTCCCTCACAGGTATAAAATCTATGACAGCAACATCAGGCCCTGGCTTCTCCCTGATGCAAGAACATATAGGATTTGCTGCTATGGGAGAGATTCCCTGTGTGATAGTTGATGTCCAGAGAGGGGGACCTTCGACAGGTCTTCCCACCTACCCATCACAGGGCGACGCCATGCAATCAAGATGGGGTACACATGGTGACCATCCAATAATAGTTCTTACACCGTTCTCTGTCCGGGAATGCTACTCTCTTACAATCAGGGCATTTAACTACTCTGAAAAATACAGAACACCAGTCATCCTTCTTTCGGATGAGATTCTTGCACACCTGAGAGAGAAAGTGGAATTAGATACAAGTATAGAAATATTAGAGAGGGGCTTCCCAAATGTCCCACCACAAGAATATCTTCCATTTGATTCAAGATACGATGTCCCACCACTCGCTCCGTACGGCAGAGGTTACAGGTTTCACATAACAGGTCTTGCGCATGATGAAACAGGATTCCCAACATCAAATCCAGAAAAGGTTCAAAAACTCCAGCAAAGGCTTGCAACCAAGATAAAAGAAGCAGATGTGAGGGATTTAGATGTAAGGTTTATGGATGATGCCAGAATCTGTATATTTTCGTACGGCTCAACCTCAAGGAGTAGCTTGAGGGTTGTAAACGAACTAAGAAAAAGGGGAGAAAGAATAGGATTTGCAAGACCAATCACATTATGGCCGTTTCCATATGAAGAGGTAAAAAAATTATCAAAGAAGGTAGATATGATATATGTTTGTGAGATGAATCTTGGTCAGATTGTGAGAGAGGTTGAGCGTGCATCAGAATGCGATGTGAGGTTTATTGGAAAGGCAGATGGCACAATAATTACACCTGAAGAGATATTACTGTCAATATGAAGACTGAAATTGCGACCAACTACATAAGAAAAGAGAAACTCCCGTTTATATGGTGTTCCGGGTGTGGGCATGGGATAGCCCTTGCATCCATTCTCCGAGCAGTAGATAGTATTGGATGGAAGAAGGACGAAGTGTGTATGATTTCGGGTATCGGGTGCTGCGGGAGAATGCCCGGGTATGTTGACTGTCATACACTCCATACCACGCACGGGAGAGCGCTTACATTCGCAACTGGTATAAAACTTGCAAATCCTTCTCTAAAGGTTATAGTCGTTATGGGGGATGGAGATGCGGTGGCAATAGGTGGAAATCACTTCATACACACAGCAAGAAGAAATACAGATATCACAGCCATCATTTGTAACAACTACATCTACGGAATGACAGGGGGACAGGCTTCTCCGACAACTCCTCGTGGTAGCTTTGCCTCGACCGCTCCTTATGGGGCTGCAGAGCCTCCATTTGATATAGTTGAACTCGCAATAGGTTGTGGTGCGTCCTATGTTGCAAGGGGAACCGTATACCATGTGCCAGCACTTGATAAACTGCTAAAGAAAGCACTCCTCCACAAAGGATTTTCGGTTGTTGATGTGCTTTCTACCTGCCCTACTGCGTACGGAAGGAGGAATAAGATGAGAACGCCTGTTGAGAATTTTATGTGGCTCAAAGAAAATACGATTGGTATAAGTGCGGCAAAGGACAAGACGAAAGAAGAGATAGGCGAAAAGACACTCATAGGCGAATTTCTAAATGTGTCAAGACCTGAGTACACAGAGTTATACGAGAAAGAGATTGTAGAAAAGGCAAAGAGCATTAGATCCTGATAAAATATCAAAGATTAAATATCAAATATCAAAAATTTTACAGTAGACTGAAGACCAAAGACTGGAGACATAAGACTAAGAAGAAAAGGTCTTCGGTCACTTGTCTTAAGTCTGTAGTCTTTCTTTTTGATTTTTGATTTTCGTATAGGGTATGCATAAAGAGATTATCTGTGTTGGAAGTGGTGGGCAGGGTATAATCCTCGGAGGACACATACTTGCAGAGGCGGCAGGCATATACGATGGCAGGAATGTCGCCAATTCTGAGAGATATGGCGCGGCTGCAAGAGGTGAGGTGACAGTCTCTGAGATTGTTATATCTGACCAAGAGATAGACTATCCAAAGATTACAGCAGCGGATTGTATGATAGCTCTCTCGCAAGAGGGATACGATGGGTACAAGCACAAGTTAAAAAAGGACGGAATTCTCATAGCGGATCTATTCTATGTGAAGACCTTTGAGCACAAAAATGTCTACCTTATTCCCTTTTCTGAAACGGTAAGAGATAAGACTGGCAAGGAGATAGGAACAAATATAGCAGCGCTCGGGGTATTTGTGAGGATTACAAAAATAGTAAGTGATGATGCTATTAAAAAGGCTGTCAAGAATAGGGTTCCAAAGGGGACAGAGGAATCCAATCTCGGGATTCTTGATATTGGTCTTGGTTACTCACCCTAGATTTTTAACTTTCCAAATCGGCTTGATATGTTTCTCCTTCTCTCATTTCTTGTATCATTCGGCGCGAAATACGCGGGTGAATTTTTAGATCTTCCTGTTAGTGGAAGGGCACAGGCTATGGGAGGTGCGTATGTCACCCTGGCAAGAATTTCAGAATCCCCGTTCTGGAATCCAGCCTGTATTGTGCGAGAGGAAGGAAAACAGATTTTCCTCTTCCATTCAGAGAGTTTTGGCGGAATAATCAACTATAATGCTGTATCTTCTGCAATGTCGGATGAAACGCAGGGCTTAGGGCTTGCGCTCTATCAGGTAGGTTATCCAGACATAATATTCACCAATGACTCTGTTGCTTTAGATACTGCAAATGTGGATGATTGGGTATTATATTTTACTTATGGTAAAAAAGTAAAGTTTGACGAGGTCACTACCTCCTGCCTATACCTTGGTGCAAATGTCAAGACGATATACAGAAGATGGCAGGAGGGCAGTGCATATGGGTTTGGTATAGATGGAGGCGTATTATATAATTTTTATCCATTCTCAGTCGGATTGTATATAGAGAACCTGACAACAACGCTTCTCTTCTGGAATACAGGCACAAAGGAGTTCATTGTTCCACTGCTCAAGATGGGAATATCATACGAAGTTCCAGTGGAGAGACTCTCAGGCAGATTTATATTAGCAGGTGGGCTGGATACAAATCTTGAAAACAAAATCACTAAACTCGACGCCATAAAGAGCGATCCACATATAGGGGTAGAGTATGTATACGAAGACAGATTTGCAGTAAGGGTTGGGTGGGATAAGGGTGATATGAGTTTCGGTGCCGGGATCAAGCTGGGTAGTCTTACTGTGGACTACGGACAGAGTTATCATCCCCAACTTGGGACAAATTCAAGACTTTCAGGTAGTGTAGAATTTTAGTTGTGTTGTCTTCCGGTGTTATAGTATCTTATATCCTATATCTATTCCCAGTTTTAGCCCTTTTGCACCAGTGAAAATTCCTCCTGTATACTGAAAGCCAAGGTTACCACCGAAGCCACCAATATTGAGTCCCATCCCGCAGGAGAAAGTAGAGCCTTCTTTCCCACCAAATGATAAACCACCCCTAAGGGGTAACCAACCCAATCTTGTGTATTCAAGGCCAAATGAAATCCGTGGTCTCTTTGAGCTAAATGGAGAGTTGGCCGATGCTTGGGTATAATCCAGTGCTACTCTCAAGTCTTCAAAGAACTCATAAGAGCCACCAAGTCGTAAATAAAGTGGAAGTTGACTTTTAAAAGACTTTATGGATTTAGTGTATGAATCTGATATAACAATATCTTCTCGGTCTATCCTCTGTATATTTAATGAGTCAATCTTAAACTCTGCCCAGCCCTCCTTTGAACCTTTATTCCAATTTATGCTTGAAAACAAGTTAAGTAATGCCATCCCTATAGTCCATTTCTCGGCAGGCTTATTTACGAATCCGATATCAAATCCAAACCCCCTGCCGCCAGTAGCCATACGATACACAATGTTCCCATTTCCTATGATAGCCTCTTCTGTAGTAAGAAGATTAGCACTGAGGCTTTCAGGCCTGGCAATAAAGAACCCCTGTATATATCTAAATCCCATCCCTATCCCACTCTCATATCCCGCTAGAGTCAAAGGCATACCATAGGAAGCTGTAGCCGACGCATAAGAAATACCTTCTGCATCCAGTGTCCCAAAATTGTAAGTTCTTCCAAGTTCATTCCCAAAAAGAGCAAGTTCAAAAATCTCTCTTGGTAATGTGGCTTGTATACCACCTATACCCCTAATGGATAGTGCAAATGGGCCAGCAGTAAATTCAATAACTCCTAATCCCATGTTTGCCAGAAGCCCCAACCCATCTTTAGAGATGGAGTTAACTATGTTATTCTTATCTATAGAATCAAGCTCGGCACCCACATACTTGTTATACTGGGAGATAGAAAATCCATTGTTTGATAATGCCGCATTAGCACCTATTAGTCTGAAACTAAAGCCTGGTCTATCTTTCAAAGCCAGATTAGCCGGATTAAACCTTGCCGCATCAGTTCCCCTTGCAAGGGTAGTATAAGCATCAGAGAGTGCCAGTGATTTTGCACTTGTTGCCCAGAATGAAAAGAGCTGCATAACTACAAGAAACGATGTCACCATAATACCTCCTGGTATAATATTCATTATACCAGACATCCTGATCTTTATAGGATGTCTTATTACTCCCCAGTTTCACCGACTTTTAGCCTCACAGTGACATAAGAGCCTAATTTGAGGTAGTCATTGATATGAAATGCTATTGTGTCGGTTTTAGGCACATATAGTATATAACAAGCCGTAAGAGGTGAATACTGAAAGATATTAAGCTCATCCTCAGAGAGGTCAATACGAACTGTGTCCAGTGCTGGTCTTGTTGCTATTCCAGTTATGTCTACAGATGCTGCCCTAATACTAATTCTCTTAATAAGTGTATCCGGGTCAGGGGGCCCTTTTTCCACTACAAGGTTTAAATCAAAACCAACAGGAAAGCGATTCTCAAGGAAGACTACAAGTTTTCCTGAACGGATATGAGAAAGAGTCTCCCTGGTATCTTCGTCAATCTTAATAGTATCATGGTCAAAATGGATGGTGTCCTCTTCAAAAGAAAGTTTCAATGGTGTAGTAACGCTAACGTGTCCAGTAATCCAGCTTGTCTTCTTAACTGAAAAGACATCAGCCGGTAAAGTTACCTTGCCCGAGATAATAATCATGTCAGGGGCTATATTTATAACAGGAGCAAGGTTTTCGGATAAGGAGGAAGTCGTAGGGTTGTCTATGCTTCCGGCGTCTACCACACCGTTTATTAGAACATTGGCGCTGGCACCAGTTTTTGAGTTTCTGCCTTCAATTGAAAGATCTGCACTTCCTCTGATCCCGATTGCATTTGTCAAAGTTAAGTTGGCTGTTGCCTCTTTGATTCTAAGTGAACTTAATCCCTGGGGAATGTCTATCCCTCTTGCCTCTGCGGGAATAGTATGTACAATATCATCGGTAAATTCCCCATAGATACTCTCAAAATCAAGGTTATCGACCCGCATATCACTTTCAATACTGTCTTCCACAGAGAATAATACATAACCTGCAGATGAATCAACATCAACCCGTACAGCACACCCGAAACTGGTACCTATTGGATCATTATTATAAAAGGTTTTACCTTCCAAATTCATTGTCATACTGTTGCTTTGACAAGAGTCCACCTGGAAGATAGTATCCAGACCAAATTCTGGGGACTCTATCCTGACTTTGGCATTAACGGGGAAACTATTATCTGCCCGAAGTGTTATACTGCCTTCAGAGAATTTAGTTGAATCTAAGTGAAGTGGATATTCAGAATAGGTGGGAAGAGAGAGTGTAGTATCCATACTATGTGACAGATGTGGTATCTTGACCTCACCTCCAGTAATATTCAATGAATCAAAACTAACTACAACTACAATAGAATCGTACCTACAAACAGATGTCGACTCCGACTCCAATTTTCTCAAGTGAAGGGAACAAGCAATGGAATCAGCTGCCCGCGTATTATTTATCGCTATAGTTTTACTTACAGAATCCATTGCCTCTACAGGCGCAAATGGTATTGTGATATCAATATCTCCAGTTCTAAGATCCTGAATAACAAGGGAATCGAATCTAACATGTGTATAATTATTGAGTTTTATCCGTAAAATCCCCTTTTTTATTTCAATACTCTTTATATCATGCATTATTGGACAGCTAGTTGTCACTGTGGTATCAATCGGAGGAACAGGCAGT
>Ga0209986_10000268_pt1 | contig 49768 bp, 44 predicted proteins | sample BlataG_FD_183168 | JGI IMG/M metagenome (GOLD analysis project Ga0209986, IMG submission 183168) | Deep subsurface microbial communities from Black Sea to uncover new lineages of life (NeLLi) - Black_00105 metaG (SPAdes) (version 2) | ecosystem: Environmental > Aquatic > Marine > Oceanic >... | reverse complement strand
TTTTTTAAAGGAATATGAGAGCTAAAAAGAGCTGTCTTTATTTTTTCCGACCAGAAAGCCATGATAGCTTGAGGATAAAACTGGCTGAAATAATCAGTATGGCCGCGCCATTTTAAACCGGCTAAACTCCATGATTTCTTTGAGATAGGAGCAGTCACCAAAGATTGTATTTCCCCTTTCTGGGCTGCCTTAACAGCTTCTTTGAAAAAAAGAAAAGAAGCTTCCCCGTTCTCTCTTGAAAGATGTCCCTTTCTTACAGTTTTTAAAGGGATTTTAACTTCAGCTAGAGAAACGCTGAAGGAATCAGACTTCTCATATTTATCAGGAGGCTGCAGGTCTAATTCAACGCCTAAAGCCTTTTTTTCTTCCTCAATCAAGAAAAAAGAGCCAAAGAGGATGTAGTGAGCTTTAGGAATGAAGTTTTTAGAATCAAGGGCTTTTAGGATGACCTCAGGCCCAATTCCTCCTGGGTCCCCAAGAGTTATCCCTATCTTGGGAAGGGTCATTTTTCACTTTCTTTTGCTAGTTGGTTCTTTTTTAGTATCATTCAGCTTATAGAGATATTTTATGCTGTTTTTATAAATCAGCAGATTAGGTAAGTCACTGCGGTTTAGCTTTATGCAGTTTTTGTCGTACCACTCAATGTATCCCTCTATTATTTGTCCGTCTTGAAAAACAACGGCCATGGGCGTTTTTTTGTTCATCTGTTTAAGATAATAGTAATTTTCCGCGTAAGTATCATACAAGGGATGAGATTTCTTTCTTAATGATTCTTTATGCATTTTATCTTTGATTTCAGAAAAATTAGGGCGGATAAGCTTCCTGTTCATAGTATTTATCTCCAAGAGTTAAGCCGGATAATTGACTTGGATTACACTTGTTATTAATGATATCATCATTTTTATAAAAATACAAGAATAATTATTTTATTACTTCTGCCAGTCAGGAAAAATATCACTGCCTGGGCTGTCGAAGAGGGGAAAAACTTTTCCGGTTGAAATCTCAAGAATACAGAGCTCCCAGTCTCCTTTAAGGCTGATCTGAAGGGAGCTACAGAAGACAATATAATTTCCGTCAGGTGACCAGGAAGGAAAATAATCATAAGTTTCATTACTTGCAATCAGGCTTTTTTTCTGAGTTCCATCTGGATTCATCAGCCAGATATCTCCTTTTCCGTCAGGGATGGAGTTCACATAGGCTATTTTTTCCCCGTCTCTTGAAAAGCGTCCCCTGCAGCTTTTACCTCCATCCTGGAGGAATTGAACTGTATTCTTCTCTCGGTAGAAGATGGCAGCATCCCAGCCCATGGTTCTTTTTCCAGTAAATGTAATCCAGTTTGAATTGAAGGGAGAAACATGGGCTATGCCGTGAGTATTTGAGAATTCAGGGATAAGCTTTTTACTTTTTTTACTCTGGATATCTAATAAAAAAAGCACACTCTTCTTGCGGAGAATTCCTCTTTTTTCTTCTGAATAGACAATTTTTTTCCCGTCCGGAAACCAAGAAGGGTCTTTTTCATCGTGTTTTGAAAATGTCAATTGAGTTTTTTCCGAACCGTCAGCCTTCATAATAAAAATATCAAAGTTACCCTCAGGATTTGAAGTAAAGGCAATTTTTTTCCCGTCAGGAGACCAGACAGGAAAAGAATCATCCCAGGAGTTATCTGTCAATTTCTTCAGACCATCAGGTTTAAGAACATAGATTTCGTCGTCTCCATCCATATTAGACTGGAAGACGATTTTTCCCTTGAAGGGAGACTTAATCTTTAGGTTTTTTCCAGAAAAAGTATTATTGGAAGGAGTTAGCAACATGGGTTTTAAAGAGTTGAACCAGTTTTGAGCTAATACCCTATATCCTTCCCTGGTAGGATGGACTTCGGGAAGGAGATGGGGAGATTGGATAAAGAGAGTATAGTTATCCACAAGATCAATCTTTTCTTCAGCAGAGATTTTCTTAATAAGGGGATTTATCTCCTCAGTTACTCTTCCAGCGGATTTGGGAGAAAAGGGGGAAAGGCTTGCCTCTGGGATAGGAGGGATTGTAGCCAAGAGAATTTTTGTCTTTTTTCCAGAACTATTTTTAAATCTTTGAAAAATTTTAAGGATTTTTTTCATATTAGAATAGAATTTCTCTCCAGAGGTTGAATCGTGGTCAATTCTTACATCATTTGTTCCCAATTGAAGAAGGATAAAATCCGGATGTTTTTCTGCAAGGGTATTTTTATTGTTTTTAAGAAAATTCAAGTATTCCCCTGTAGTATTCCCACTCCGGCCATAATTAAGTACTTTTGCCTTTATTTTCTCTTTGTTAAGTATTTTTTGGAGAAAATTTGGATAAGCTGCTTCGGTGATGCTGTCTCCAGCACAGAAAATAATGACTCCCTTTGTAGGGGCAGAGCAGGAAAATATCAGGAAAAAAATAGGAAGTAAATATTTAATTCTTGAAGTTTTCATCTCTTGATATATTATCCTTTTATTATTTACCAGGCAAGAATTTTTTTAATATCGCAAGCATCTTTTTATCCGTGATAGAAAAAGGAAAAATTCAATTTATCTACACCCGCCACCAGTAGGAGAATTTAATGAAGTAGTATCGCCCTTTACTTCGAAAAATTCCTGTATCGTCTTTCTCCTGGTTGTCATCCAGGCCGAGGTAAAAAACTGTGCCTGGTCTTAACTCATAGCTGAGGAGAAGACTGTTGTAGAGCTCTTTATAGTAGTCATTGTAGTCTGTAATAAGACGGAGAGACAGTGTGCGAGAAATCTGGTAACTGATGCGCTGACTGATGATGTTAACCACGTAAACTTTTTCTCCGCCCTTTTCTTTGTAGAATTTATCATTTTTGAAGTTGTAAAATACACGAAAGTTTGTCAGAGGCTTAATAGTTGCCCTGAACCCAATAGAAGTTTTATAACCCAAATAAGGGTCTTCGTCGTAGTAGATGCTGTCGCCAAGAGAAAAAGAGATATTCCCACTCAGCCAGGAGAGAGGATCTGAGCTAAAATTTGCTCGGAAAGATTTTTTATGAAAGTTTTTTCCTTCATATCTCTCCATTGATGAAGAAAAATTGGTCCAGATATGGGACTGTCTCCAGCCGCTTAAGAATCCACGGATATTAAATTCCTCATCAGTAAGGGTGTTGTTAAAGTCGTAAATTCTTCTGTATTCTAAAGAGGGGCGGATGTCAACGATCAAATCATTTTGAGGAAGAAAGGCATAACCGATTCGGGTACTGAAAGATTTTATGTCTTTCCGGCGGAAAAAGCCTGCTGAGGCTTCAAAGTCAGGATGAATGCTTGTCCAATCAACGGAGAAATTCAAGTGGCGGGATGTCTGATTGAAGTTGAAATTCATTGCAGGGACAAAATCAGTTTTTTCGTCTTCTGTTTTGCTCAAAGAGCTTAGAACTTGAAAGGAAAATCTGTAATAATTCTTGAATTTGAAGTGGCCGTCAATACCTGCAACCCTGTTATAGCTTGTGGTGATGGAGTTCCAGGAATATCCCATTTCTTTATCCGTTATAATAATACCGATGTAAGACTCTGGAAAAAGGTCTCTTTTCAGGCGTAAAACATTAATAAGGGCTTTATAGGGATTATCTTCTTCCTCTTCTTCTTCGTTTTGTTCTTCTTCATCAGAGGGAAGTTGAATATAGATATCAGTGGGATTTTTATCATAGGTGCTTAAGAAGCCGATACTTGTCTTGCCTGCTTTACCTGTGAGCTTAATCCCCCATTGAGGATTCACCATTTTTCGGGTATAGACCAATTCAAGTGGAGTATCAAAAAAGTCTTTTCCTTCTAAAAAGAAAGGTCTCGTTTCAGGATAATAGAGGGCATACCTTTGGTTGACATCAATCTGTGGTATGTCTGCTTCTATCTGGCTGAAATCTGGGTTGTAGGTTACATCCGTCGTTAAATTTGAGGTGATACCGTACTTAAGGTTCAAGCCTGCTTCGGGATTAAATTTTTCGTCTGATTGTTTAAGTCCTGTCAGAACAGGCATAATTTCAAAATTTCGTCCTTTCTCGATAAGCCCATCTATCTCCAGGATTCCTGATTGAACCAGAAAGCCGTTAACATCCCGTGAGCGGGGGTGCCAGTAAATTTCCTCATTTTTTCTTCTGATCGTTCTCATTATTTGCAATCCCCAAACCTGAAATTGAGTGCTGGGGAATCTTAAGCTTTTAAAAGGAATAGCAAGTTCAACCGTGTAACCTTGATCATCGATATGAGCATCACTGAGGAAAAAGGTATCCCAGTTAAAATCTATTCTGCGATATCCACCTCCCCTTCGACTTGTTTCAGTATAGATACCATCTGATTGAACGCCGTAGGCATTGACCTGGAATACAAAGGCTCTTCTTTTATCATTAAAAGTATCAAGATAAATAGTGACTTCATCATCTCCCTGGACTTTGTCTCTTTGTGTTAGAGAGGCTCTTATAGCCTTGGGGTCAGAGTCGAAGCAGCTGATACCAATATAGAGATTCTTTTTGTCATATCCGAGATAAGCCACTGTTTTTTCTGAAGGCTTGGCTCCTTCTTGAGGTTCATATTGAGTGAAGGTATCGAGAACAACAGCGTTTTCCCAGAGTGTATTTTCCAGTCTGCCGTCAATTTTGGGAGGAGAGGAGAATTCTGGAATTTTTACATAATAATTTTTTTCATTAATTTGTGAGAAGGAAAATAGGGTAAAGGTATAGAGGACAAGGGGAATCCTTAGCAATTTAATAATTTTTTTAAAGTTTATCTCTCCAAGATATTAGAGATTGAGATATTTTTGTTTTTTAGGCTTATTCCCAGGGCTTTATTTTGGAGAGCTAACGAGAGGTTATAATCAATAATGGCCTTGAGTTCCATGCTTTGGGCATTAGCCAAATCTCTCTGATATTGAAGGACAAAATAGTTGGTGGAGAGTCCCACCTTGAGTTTTTCTTCTTCTGCTTCCAATTTTTTCTCAGCCAGCTCTCGGGCTATTTTGTAGGCCTGAACCCTTTTGTAATTCGTTTGAACTGCTCTCACCACATTTTTTAACTCAAGAAAAATCTGCTGTTCCTGGTTTTTCAACTGCAGCATCGACTGCTTTAAGTTAACCCTTGCCTGAGCATAGGCTGCCCGCGAAAGAAGAGTGTTGAGCGGTATTGAAAGCGTTATTCCAACAGACCAGTTATTGTATTTGAAGTTAAAAGCATCCTTTAATGCCTCCGATGCTCCCCCAGGAATAGTAGCGATTGGCTCCCCAAAAGGCTGGCCAGGAGGATAGATGATTTGATTTCCAGATACTCCAGGGCTCCAGTAAGACGCTTGAAGACTTAAATCCGGTAAGAGTTGATTCCTGGCATAGCTCACATTTATTTCTTTATTCTTCAAATCTATCCTTGTTGCCTGCAGATCCGGCCGGTTTTCCATAGCGATGAGTAGAGCATCGTCGAGGCTCACTCCCATTTTTTCGTAGGCGGGTTTATCTTTTGGAATTATTTTTGCTAACTCAATTCCTTTTTCTTCAGCAGAAAGGTTGATAATCGTTTTTAAGAGATCCTCGTTGTTTTTAACCAAAGCTTCAGCATCAAGGATATCCGCTTCCCGGGTGGCTACATCAGCCTGGGCATTCAGGATTTCGATAGGGGCTAAAGTTCCAACTTCAACCGCTCTCTTGTTTTTTGCCAGCAGGTCCTGGGCTAACCTCAAAGATTGTTTCCTTACTTTGAGGTTTTCGATGCTGTAGACGAGATTCCAGTAAGCATCTTCCACGCTATAAATTGTATCTTGAAGAGCTTTCTTGAAATTGTTATCTGAAATATTCCTGTTATTTTGAGCGATGATGATTTCTTTGCGGTTAACTTTAAAGCCAAAATTTTTAAGAAGGGGCTGGGTAAAATTAAAAGATAACGTACTTCCATAGCGGGGATTAATAGTCTGGAATCTTCTGTTTGTATCGTTTTTGTAGGTGTCAAGAGAAATAGAAAAACTTGCTCCTGTAGGAATGAGCTGGTTGATCTGGACAGAATAATCGCTGTATTGGGTGGAAACCTGTTTTGCGGCATCAATCCAGGAGTAAGAGGCCGAGTTGGTATTTCTTTTATTATACCCTAAAGAGAGGCTGGGTAAAAATTTTTCGTTGGCCAGAGAGACTGAAATATTGGCAAGCTCTGGATTCAAAACCTCAATGGCAACACTGAGGTTATTCTCCATGGCTTTTAGAATACAGTCTTCAAGGGAAAGAGAGAGCGATTTTTTTTCTTGTTGAGCCATAGTTCCTGTGGCCATTATAAAAATTAGAAATATAAAAACTCCCATTGTGCGCTTAGACATTTTGTTCCTCCTTGATTAGAATAATTATAAGCAAGAAAAGCTTAAAATATTTTTTTTATTCATATCTTAAAGCCTCGATAGGGTCGAGTTTCGAGGCCTTCCGAGCAGGGTAAAACCCAAAAAATACTCCCACTGAACCAGAAAAAAGAAATGCCAGAGCTATAGAGCTTGGAGATATCAAAGTCCGCCAGCCGCCAAGTTGAGACATCAGCTTAGAACCTAGCAAGCCAAGGCCAATCCCTAAGAGGCCACCCAGAACGCTTAGCACTATGGCCTCAGTCAAGAATTGAAGTAGAATATCTCTTTCGCGTGCTCCCACAGACATTCTTATGCCAATTTCCCTGGTTCGTTCTGTAACAGAAACAAGCATGATGTTCATAATCCCGATCCCTCCGACAAGAAGAGAAACCAAAGCTATGCCTCCGAGCAGGTTAGTCAGGATTTGGGTAGATGCTGCTGCACCTTCGGCAATTTCCGACATATTCCTTACGTGAAAATCATCCTCTGCCCCAGGAGCAATTTTGTGTTGTATCCTGAGAGTTTCCTTGATTTGCTCCATGGCCTCGTTGCTTCTGGACATGGATACCGCTGAGATATCTATATGACCAATCCTGTCGGTTCTTCCGATGATTCTTCTTTGGGCTGTGGTATAAGGGATGACAATCATATCGTCTCTATTAAACCATCCGCCGGATTCTCCTTTTGATTTAAGAATTCCTATTACTTTGAAAGGGATTTTCTTGATTCTGATAATTTTTCCAATAGAATATTCTCCTTCGAAAAGATTCTCGTTTACCTCCCTTCCCAGAACGCAAACCTTAGCTCCTATCTTGACCATGTTTTCATCAAAGAAAATTCCTTCTTCGATTTCCCAATTTCTGATATTGGTATACTTGGCACCAACACCCTGGATAGAGGTGTTCCAATTTTTATTTCCATAGATGACCTGGGCCCGAGACGACACATTGGCTGAAACATATTGGACAGCATCAGCCTTTTCTTCAATAGCTTTAGCGTCAGCGGGAGTAAGATTTTGGTATGTTCCTCCGCCACCATGCCGGCCGCGGTAGGAAAGGCTGCCAGGGCGAACAAAAAGCAAGTTCGTCCCTATGGAATTAAATCGTTCTTCAACTGCATTCTTCGCTCCCTGTCCGATGCTGATCATGGCTATCACCGCGCCAACACCAATAATTATGCCCAGGGCTGTAAGAAAAGCGCGCATTTTATTCCGGCTTAAGGCTCTTAAAGAAATACGAATCGTTCTTAATATGTTCATTTTTTACTCCCTTTCTTCTTTTACAATCTTTCCGTCTCTGAGATAGATTCTCTTCTGGGCAATTTGAGCTATTTCCCGCTCATGGGTGACTAAAATGACAGTAATTTTTTTTTCCTGGTTAAGCTTTTTAAAGATATTTATTATTTCAGTGCCTGTCTTGGTGTCTAAGTTCCCTGTTGGTTCATCCGCAAGAAGGAGAGAAGGGTTGTTGACCAATGCTCTGGCTATGGCTACCCTTTGCTGCTCTCCTCCTGAGAGTTGGTTTGTATTGTGGAATTCGCGGCCTTTTAATCCTACTGAAGAAAGGGATTTTAAAGCTATTTCTTTTGCTTTTTTGCTCGGCACATTCGAATAGAGAAGAGGAAGTTCTGTGTTTTCCAAGGCAGTAGTTCGGGCAAGCAGGTTAAAAGTCTGGAAAACAAACCCAATTTTTTTATTCCGAATCCGGGCCAGTTTGTTTTTGTCCAAAGTGGAGACTTCTTCAGCTTGTAAAAAATATTTTCCATTTGTTGGCTTGTCTAAACAGCCGATGATATTCATCAAAGTTGATTTGCCAGAGCCTGAGGGTCCCATGATGGCTACAAAATCACCGGGTTGAATGCTGAAAGAGACACCGCTTAATGCCCTGACTTGTGTTTCGCCTACTTTGTAGATCCTTGTTAGATTTTCTAATCGAATAAGATTGTTGTTATCCATTTTTCTATTTTTCCTTATCTTTAATTTTATATTTTGGGAGAAAGTAGTTTTAACGCCGGATAAACATCATTGGTCCTCTCATTCTGCTTTTAGAGCTTTCGCTGCTGTTTTGCGGGCCCTCTCCTGTGATAACCTCCTGTCCTTCCTTCAAGTTTCCCCAGACAATTTCTGTATAACTGTTATCAGTAACCCCTGTTTTTATAAATATCAGTTTAAGTTTTCCGTTTTCATCTACAATCCATACTTTTGGAGGCAGTTTCATCGAAGCACTTTGTTTGCCGGAACTCATTCTATCAGGAGATGGACCTCCTGATGGCAGCTCTTGTCCTTCTTGTTTCTGGAAACTTCTCCCAGCTTTTGACTCTCCAGCTGGGGTTGTGCTTTTCCTTCTAGCCATCCCTTCCTGCCTCATGTTTTCTATTATTTCTTTCATTTCATCAGGAGTTAATAAAGGATTAAAGCGCAAAGCGGAATTCGGAACTCGCAAAACATTTTTCGCCTCTCCAACAACCACTGATGCTGTAGCCGTCATGCCAGGCCTTAATTTCATCTCCGGGTTATCCACTTCAACAATAGTTGTGTAGGTAACAACATTTTGAACGATTTCAGGGGAGTATCTTACTTGGGTGACTTTGCCCGTGAAATTTTCATCTGGAAAAGCATCTACAGTAAACTTGACCTTTTGGCCATTTTTTGTTTTCCCGATATCAGCCTCGTCCACGCTGCATTCCACCTGCATTTTACTCAGATCATTAGCAATTTTAAAAAGAACAGGAGCTTGAAAACTAGCAGCCACTGTCTGGCCGACGTTGATGTTTCGGGAGATAACAACTCCATCGATAGGCGATTTAATGATAGTGTAGGCCAAATCGACCTTGCTTGAGTCGAGTTGTGACTTTGCTTGATCTAACTTTGCTTCTGCAGACTGGAGATCAGCTTTGGCGCTGAAGTACTGGGTCTCGCTGGTTTCTTTCTCTTCGAATGAAATCAGATTTTTTTCAAAAAGATTTAGGGCTCGTTCATATTTTTTCCTGGCATTTTCGAGAGTAATTTTGGCCTTTTCAAGTGAGGCTTTAGTGCTTTCATAATTGGCTTCGTTTTGTTGGACACGCGTCAAAAAGAGAGACTGATCAAGTTTAGCCACAACTTGCCCTTTTTTTACTTCTGAATTGAAGTCTACGTAAATATTTAAAATTCGTCCGGAGACCTGGCTTCCGACATCAACAATTATTACCGGGTTTAGAGAGCCGGTGGTAACAATGAGGGCTTCAATGTCGCCCCGTTGTACAGCCTCTTTTTTATACTTGGTGCTGTTATTTTTATTGCCTTTGAGTAAGCTAAAACCTAAAACAATCACAATAATAATAACCAGGGCTATAGCCGAGATTATAATTTTCTTCTTCATTCTTTTTCTCCTTTGCAGTTTTCTTTTTTGTATGTTTTAAAACGTTTTTTCCTTTTTTCCATTTCTTTTTTTCTTTGGGAGATGTATTTTTCAATTATGGCTTCAAACTTGAGAGACTGCTCCTCTGTCAAAACATTTTTAATTTCTTTTTTTAGCTGAAGTCTTATATCTGAGAGACGTTCATGGATACTGTCTTTTAAAAATTTAAACCTTTCCTCGTTATTCTTAAAAATTTCTTTTATCTTTTCCTGCTGGGCCGAAGTGAGGTCTAATTCTTGGGACATCATTTCAAGAGTAGGAAAATGAGTTGACCCTTTTATTTTCCCTCTTTTATCCATTTGTTTATCAAGGAGGTGTTTCTGGAAAAGAATTCCTCCTAAAACTCCAGCAGCGAAGACAATGATGAGGGAAAACACAATCCAGAATTTATAATGGTTTTTCATGGGTAATACCTCCTTGTACTATTTTTTTTCTTCCATTGCGGCAAAGATAAGCATCATGTTCTTGTCTTCAACACCTTCTTCCTCTAACAATGTTCTCGTTTCCTGGAGAGGGTTCATGTTGCGAAGAAGAAGAACTTCAGATTGACTCAGTTCTTCATTTTGATGGGGAAAGAAGAAAACAATAGAAGCAGCCAGCAGCGCAACTATAAGCAGCGCCAGAGGTATGGCTCTGATACCCCACTGCTTCCATAAGGACCATGGTTCATATTTTTTCCGTTCCTCAATTTTGGGCTGTAAGCGCTTCCAGAAATAAGGTTTAGGTTCAGGGAAATCTTTTTTTCTTATAGTTTCGAGGATGCTTTGGTATTCCTTTCTTTTTTTCTGACAGTGAAGACAACTTTTTAAATGCCTTTGGAGTTCCTCTTTTTCCTTATTTTTCAAGAGTCCATCAAAGGATTTCGAGAGAAATCTCTCAGCTTTTTTACATTTCATAGTTCCCTCCTTTCAGATTTAAGAAAGGTGCTAATTTTTTCCTTAACATCTTCCTGGCTCGGTGGAGGCGCGAGTCCACAGTTCCAGGGGAAAGCTTTAATATCCTGGCAATTTCTTCATAGGAAAATCCTTGAATATCCCTCAAAGACAGGATGACCTGGTATTTTTGGGGAAGAGTCTGGATAGCCTGGTGAATTAATTTTTTTCTTTGTTCTAAAGATTGTTCTTTTTCTTTCCTAATTGTTTCGTTTTCCAGGATAAAAGTATTTTGCCTGCTCTCCTCGAAGAGAACTTTCTTGATTCTGCCTTCTTTTCTTAAATAGTCCTTGATATGATTTATGGCTATTTGATAGAGCCAGGTTCCAAATTCTGATTTAAATTTAAATTTAGGGAGGGCAAAGTAAGTCTTAATAAAAATTTCCTGGGCCATATCATCAGCAATTTCATGGTTGCGCGTTAAGCCAAAAGCCAAGTTAAACATTTTTGTTTTATATTTTTTTACAAGTTCAGCAAAGGCCTCCTGGTTGCCTTCCCTACTCAGTTGAACAAGCTTTTTTTCTTCCATTCACCTTAAACTATTTTAACCTCCGTATATAGTTTAGACGGAGGAAAGGAGAAAATCTTTCATTTTATTTAATAAAACTTATTATTCTTTACTTTAGTTTCCTATTGTATGTTATTGACATTTTTTTTTCTTCTTCTCCTTTTTTCTTGACATTCCTCAGTTACTTGCTTTTAATATTATATTCTTTGTCTAAGGAAGGAAATCTATGTTTGTTTGGGTATTCCATCGTCTAAGTGGACTTCTGCTTATTATCCTCCTTGGCCTTAAATTTTTAACTTCTTTTTTTTTAATGACCAAGGAGCAAAAACCTGACTGGGCCCTCATCCTTCACACCAATCCTTTTGTAGATACTCTTCTCATTGTTCTTGTAGTGTTTCATGCTTTTTATGGTTTAAGAACAGTCATCATTGATCTCGGGCTGCGGAAAGAAAAATTGCTTTTCTGGGTCTTTACTTTATTAAGCCTGGGAGTGACTGCTTTTTTGCTTATTTTCTACTTTACCAGGAATTACTGAATGATTAGTCAGGACATCCTAATTGTTGGGGGTGGATTGGCAGGGTTGGCTGCTGCTTTAAACAGTGATCCTAAGCTAAATGTTGCTGTTATCTCCAAGGTTCATCCTCTCCGCTCTCATTCTGTAGCTGCTCAAGGGGGGATAAATGCTGCTCTGGGAAACAATCCCCAAGCAAGGGATGACAGCTGGGAAAAGCATGCCTTTGATACCATAAAAGGAAGTGATTATTTAGCAGACCAGAAGGCAGCTGAATTAATGTGCCAGAAGGCCATTACAACTATTTATGAGTTAGAGCATTTAGGAGTTCCCTTCAGTCGTTTTCCTGGAGGAGTTATTGCTCAGAGGCCCTTTGGAGGCGCAGGATTTCCTCGAACATGTTATGCGGCAGACAGGACAGGGCTTGTTATTCTTCATACCCTTTTTGATCAATCTATAAAAAATCAGGTGAGATATTATAACGAGTGGTTAGTAACCAGGCTTGTGGTCAGGGAAGGGAAATGTCTGGGAGTAATCATTTATGATGTAACAACAGGTCAAATTATGCCTGTCAGAGCTCGATCTGTTATTTTTGCTACTGGTGGCTATGGCCGGGTTTATTTAAAAACAACTAATGCTTATATCAATCATGGTAGTGGAATCGGGATGGCTTACAGGGCTGGTGTTCCTTTGAAAGATATGGAATTTGTCCAGTTTCATCCCACATCTCTCTATGACAAGAATATCTTGATTACCGAAGGAGCAAGAGGAGAAGGCGGCTTTTTAATAAATAATAAGGATAAAAGATTCATGGCTGATTATGCTCCCTCAGCCATGGAACTTGCTCCTCGAGATATTGTTGCTAGGTCCATCCAGACAGAGATTGGTAAAGGAAATGGCTTTGAGAACGAATATGTTCACCTTGATTTAAGACATTTAGGTGACAAGAAGATAAAAAAAAGGCTTCCTGGTATCCGCGAAATTTGTATAAATTTTGCCGGGATTGACCCCATTGACAGTCCAATTCCCATCCAGCCTGCCCAGCATTATTCAATGGGTGGGATTGATGTTGATGAGAAGTGCGCCTCTTGTGTGGAAGGTTTCTTTGCTGCCGGAGAGTGTGCCTGTGTCAGTGTCCATGGTGCTAATCGCCTTGGAGGTAACTCCCTTTTAGACACAGTTGTTTTTGGCAAAATCGCAGGACAAGAAGCTTCAAATTATGTCAGAGGGAAAGAGAGAGCAGACAGAGGTGAAAAAATTCTCTTTGAGGAAGCTTTAGAAGTCAAAAGGAAAATTGAAGAGTGGAACAAGAAGGATTCTGGAGAAAAATTTCATCGTCTACTGAACAGATTAAAAGCTGTTATGAGTGAGAAAGTTGATATGTTCAGGAACAAAAAAGACTTGGAAGAAGCTCTGGAGAAAATCCAAGAATTAAGAGAGGATTACAAGCGGGTCTATATATCTGGCAAGTGCCTCCGCTTCAGCCAGGAACTTGTGAACATCTTTGAGTTTGTATCAATGGTGGATTTAGCTGAAGTAATAACATTAGGTGCTTTAAACCGAGAAGAAACCAGAGGTTCCCATTACCGTGTTGATTTCAAAAAACGTAATGATAAGGACTGGCTCAAACATACCTTGGTTTGTTTAAAAGAAGGCTTACCGCAGATTAGCTACAGAGAGGTAGAGGTGAGTAAATACAAACCAGAGGCAAGAAAATACTGAGATGGAATATATTTTTAAGATTTTTAGGTATGACCCAAAAAAGGACGGGCATCCATACTTTCAGGAATTTCCTTATCAAACAGATGAGTCAAAATCAATTTTAGAAGCTTTGATGGATGTTCGCAATGAACAGGATTGCACTCTTGCCTTTAGATATAGCTGTCGGGAGGCCATTTGCGGCTCTTGCGCTATGGTTATTAACGGGCAATTTGATTTGGCCTGCCGAATCATGATTGAATCCCTTAAATCTTCTCTCATAATCATTGAGCCCCTGCCAAATCTGGAAATCCAGAAGGATTTGGTGGTAGATATGGATCCTTTCTGGGAAGCTCTCCATAAAGTGCAACCCTATCTTTTTTGCGAAGATAAAGTTCCAACAAAAGGTTATAGAATAGAAGAAAAAGAAATGGAAAAAATATTTCAGTACATCAATTGCATTATGTGTGGATGCTGTTACAGCGCCTGTCCGGTGGCTTCAAGGGATGAGAGATACCTGGGACCAGCAGCTTTGGCTAAGCTCTTCCGCCTGGTTAAAGACCCAAGGGATACCAGGCCTTTTTCCAACTGGTCCAGGGTAAATACTGAAGGTGGAGTTTGGGGGTGTGATACAATTTTTAAGTGCAATGAAGTCTGTCCCAAGGACGTAAGACCTGCTGATGGGATAGAGGCCTTGAGGAGAAAGTTGGTTATAGAAAAAATCAAAAGAATATTTAAATTTAGAAAATGAAGCTAAAACATTCTCTTTTCACCCGGCGTCAGTTTCTAAATGGACTACTTGGAGGCTGGCTTGGGGCTTTATTAGTCTCCTTTTTATATCCTGTTGCCAAGTTTATTTTCCCTCCTTACAGGGAGCCAGAAGAAGTTATTTTACCTTTATCGAATTTCAAGGATATGAAACCTAACTCTGTTAGAAATTTTTCTTGGGGAACCAAACCAGGAATTATAAAAAAGACGGATGATGGAACCTTACAGGCATTTATTGCTGTTTGTACTCACCTTGATTGTAATGTCACCTATCTTCCAGAGCAGAGAAAATTTTTTTGTGCCTGCCATGATGGTTGGTATGACGAGAATGGAATTAATATCAGCGGTCCTCCTCCTAAGCCCCTTCGCCAACTATTGGTGGTTATTGAAAAAGAAAACTTAATCCTTAGAAAAGAAGGAGTGAAGTGAGCCTAAGGAATATTAAAATCGAAATGTTAGCCTGGTTTGAGGATCGTCTTGGCCTTTCAGGCATAACTAAATTCTTAAGGGAAAAGAAAGTTCCTCAGCACAGGCATTCCATCTGGTATTATACAGGAAGTGCTATTCTCCTCTTTTTTTGCATTCAGGTCATCACAGGATTTATGCTTGTTTTTTATTATAAGCCAACCCTGGAAGAAGCAAATGCGAGTGTAGGCCGGATTATGACCGAAGTTCCCTTAGGGTGGATTATCAGATCAGTTCATAGTTGGGCGGCTTCTTTTATGATTGCCCTTGTTTTTGTTCATCTTATAAGTATCTGGCTCACCAAATCTTATAGAAAGCCGAGAGAAATGACCTGGATGAGTGGAATTTTTCTTATGGCCGTTTCTCTGGCTTTTGGTTTTACCGGCTATCTTCTTCCCTGGGATGATCTTTCCCTTTCAGCGACTAAAGTAGGAACAGACATACCTCGTTCTATCCCTGTGGTTGGAGTCTGGGTAACAAAATTGCTTCGAGGAGGTGAAGACGTTACAGGAGACACCCTAACCCGCTTTTTTGGTATTCATGTCTGTATTCTCCCTGTTTTTATATTCATCTTGCTTGCTTTCCACGTCTATTTCATCCAGAAACAGGGAATCAGTCTTCCTCTTCGGGCCGAGGTGAATAAGGAAGAAGTAAAGTCGCTTCCTTTCTGGCCAAACTTTATTTATAGAGAAGTGGTTGTCTGGCTTGTTCTCGTTGGTATTATTTTCTCTGTTGCCATTTTTTTACCGCCTTCTCTGGAGAAAGAAGCTGATTTAATGGCCCCTGCGCCTGAGGGAGTAAAGCCTGAGTGGTATTTTCTTTTCTTGTTTCAGACTTTAAAAATCTTTCCGCCTAAAATACTTTTTATACACGGAGATACGATTGCTGTCTTCCTGATGATTCTGGCAGGAATTTTATTTTTTTTCCTTCCCCTGATTGATAATAAGCCTGTGGCAACAAAGGGCAAAGTTATAACTCTTATGGCTTATGTGTTTATTTTATATGCAGTAGTCATGACAGTCTGGAGTCTTTGGTGATGAGAAGAAAGATTTCTATTTTGTTGTGTGCCTGTTTTTTTATATTTTCCTTCACAAACTTTGGCTTTTGCCAGCAGGTTGTACCCGAAGGAAAAAGTGAGATAACTCAGGTAAATAAAAGTTCTGAGAAGATCGTCTCATCTCCCAAGGATATTAAGGAGAGAACAAATATATATGTTTTTGTTGCCTGGATGTGGCTTGCGATTTTTGTCCTCCTTTATATCTTCAGGCAAAAAATAAAGGAAGTTGATAGACTCTACCACCTTGAATTTTTCAAGAGCGATAGAAAATAGGATATTTCTCATTTAAGGGTGAGCCAGCTCCTTTTGGTTCTTATGTCATTTTGTTTGATTCCAAAACTCTATTATGTGAATTTTTTGATCATTCTTTCGTCATTTTTATTATTAGAGTTAATTGCCATGGACCAATCTTCAAGAGAAAAAAGCCCAAATTCTCAAAAGGAACATGGCCATAGACGAAGGCTCAGGGAAAGATTCCTAAAAGGAGGCCTTAAGGGATTTTTAGATTACGAAATTGTAGAGATTCTTTTGACTTTGGGAACGCCTCGAAAGGATTGTAAAGAGCAGGCCAAAGAGGCCCTGAGAAAGTTCAAAACATTAAGAAGCGTCTTGGAAGCTTCTGAGGAAAGCTTGTTGGAAATTAAGGGCATTGGTCCCCGTAATATTTTTGGCCTCAAACTTGTTCAGGAGGTTTCGCGCCATTTCCTCAGAGAAAGGATGATGAGAAAGCCTGTCTGCCGCTGTTCCCGGGAGGTGTTTGATTACCTCTACCATTCCCTTAGGGATTTAAAGAAAGAAGAATTCAAAGCGATCTTTTTGGACACCAAAAATCAGATTTTAGAAGAAAAAACTATATTTGAAGGAACGGTAGACTCAAGCGCAGTTTATCCTAGAGAAATAATAAAAGATGCTTTAAGGTATGATGCTTCTTCTCTGATTTTTGTTCATAATCATCCTTCTGGTGATCCAGAGCCTTCAGCCAGTGATAAAGAAATAACAAGAGAGCTGGTTTTTGCTGCCAATGTCATGCAGATAAAGGTGCTGGATCATATTATCATCGGCAACAACCGCTATTTTAGCTTTGCCGATCAGGGTTTGATTGAAGATTATGAGACGATGTTTCGCAATTTAAATAGAGGAGATTGAAAATTTTATTTAAGATACTCTACTTGGTAACTGTAATCCCACTTATCGAAAAACAAATTTCCTCCTTCCCACTCAACTTCACCACGTTGAAAATCCAAAGTATCGGAACGAGGATAAATTTTGGCAGGATAGAGCGGCTGAGTATAATCATCATTCACAATAAGTCTGTAGTTTTCCATATTACCTAAATAAAACCACCTCAACTCATTTTCTTTTGAATCGAGCAAACCCCAAGTTGCATCCACTGGAAACCAGCCATAGGGTTCGAAATAAATCTCTCCCCAATCGTGCATTCCTGCTCTGCCTGGTGTAGTGGTCCAGCCCGACTGCCATTTGGTGGGAATGCCGTTTATTCGGCACAATGTCATGAAAAGAATAGTCTGAATGCCGCAGTCACCATGTTTATTCTGGTAGCAGTAGTTGCTGATATTTCTGATAGTTGAATAATCCCGGGCTGAGGCCCAGGGAATATTATCGTGAATCCATTTATATATTTTTTGAGCTATTTTATAGGGATTAGTCTCCTGACCCTTTATTTTTTTTGAAATTTCTTTTAATTCCTTGGTGAAAACGATATGAGGCGGCCGTTCCTGGAGAAATGGTTTTAAATCTTCATTTAATTGAGCCGGTTTAACTTTTTCAGGATCAATTTTATTATAGAAGGCATACCCTGTGTATTCAAAAATAATTTTAAAGGTTGTTTTTTGGTCTTTAACAGCAGACGCTTCAAAATAAATAGTCCTCTGTAAATAATCTCGATTATTACTCAGAATATATTTTTCAGGGAAAGTTGAAATAAAATTGATATCTGTCTGACGATTCACTTTTTTCCTTGGAAATGGCAGCCAACACCGGATTATTTTGCCCTCTGGCACAGCATTTTCATTCACTGAAAGAGAATATTTTATCCGGACTCGTGTTGGTTTAACATATTTACTTCCTTTCTCCTTGGCCAGTTTTATTATCCCTTGAGCACCTTTAAGACGATTGTAAACTTGAGGCTTTTTTGGCTTTTCCTTTTTCTGTTTAATTTTCTTTGCTTCTCTATTTATGAGAAATAGATTGGATGCTGCCCGGTTAAAATATTTTTTTTGCCCATCAATGACCATATATTCCAGTGATTTTTCCTTTTCCCATTGTTCTAAATCTTTATCAGTTACATCAGGAATATATTTTTTAATATAATTAAAAACTTCTTCCCGGGATTTAGTGAAATCTTTTTTAATCCTCTCCAATCTCTCAATTTCAAAGATGATTTCAAGTCTATCTGATGGAGACAGATTTAGATTCGCAGCTAATTCTTCTCTCATAAGTTGTTGGGCTTTTGAGAATTCGCCTGAATTGATTAACTTTTCAAATTTATTTGGAATAGCAGCCTGGCTGCTGCCAGCATAAAGCATAAATAAAAGAAGGATCGATGAATAATAAAGTTTTGTTCTCATAAGAGCCTCCTCTTAATATTATTTAAATCCTTTCAACTCATCCTTTCTGTAGCTTATATCATAGGAAAAAATTAGGGTCAAATGCGAAAAATATGAATAAAAAGTTGAATTGACCAGGATGTTAAAGGTAAACTAAAAAAAAGGAGGCTTGAATGCTTGACGATATGGAAATTGCCAGGAAAGTTAAGATAAAACCGATAGAGGAGATTGCTGAAAAAATTGGTATTGATAAAAATAATTTGGAGAAGTACGGCAAGTATAAAGCTAAAATCTCCTTGGCTGAAGTCCGCAAGGGCGGAAGCCGAAAGGGAAAATTGATTATGGTTACAGCCATGACCCCCACTCCTGCAGGCGAAGGCAAAACAACGACCTCCATTGGACTGGCTGATGCTCTCAGTCGATTAGGGAAGAAGACAGTTGTAGCTCTAAGAGAACCTTCTTTGGGTCCTGTATTCGGGATGAAGGGAGGAGCTACAGGAGGAGGATACGCCCAGGTTGCTCCTCGGGAGGAGATAAACCTTCATTTTACAGGTGATATGCACGCTATCACTGCTGCCCATAATCTCCTGGCGGCCATGGTTGACAACCGCCTTCATTTTGATGGAGCCAGTGGACTGCTTGACTGCAGGAATGTTTCCTGGAAGAGGGTTATGGACATGGATGATCGGGTGCTGAGGGAAGTGGTGGTTGGCATAGGGGGGCCTCTTCGAGGTATTGCCCGGGAGACAGGTTTTGATATAACGGCTGCTTCTGAAGTAATGGCTATTTTATGCCTGGCTGAGGATTTAAGGGACTTGAAAAATAGATTGGGAAATATATTTATTGGCTATTCTTCGGATAAAAAAACTGTTTTTGCCCGTGACTTAAAAGCTGTGGGCGCTATGGCCTCCTTGCTCAAAGATGCTATCAAGCCCAACCTGGTTCAGACATTAGAAGGAACTCCGGCTTTGATTCATGGTGGTCCTTTTGCCAATATTGCTCACGGAACCAATTCAATTATCGCTACCCGGATGGCCCTGAGTTTGGCTGATTTTGTGGTAACTGAGACTGGCTTTGCCTCTGATTTGGGAGCAGAAAAATTTTTTGATATTGTTGTCAGAACTGATCATATCCCGCCTCCTGATGCCTGTGTTTTAGTGGCAACTATCCGGGCTCTCAAACTCCATGGAGGGGTAAAATTAGATGAGGTGAAGGAAGAAAATGTTGAGGCAGTGGAAAAGGGTTTTGAAAACCTTCAAAAACACATTGAAAACTTGAGAATATTCGGAGTTCCCTTTGTGGTTGCTTTGAATAAATTTCCTTCTGATACAAAAGGGGAAATAGAAAAAATATTAAATTTATGCCGCCAAGAACGAACAAGAGTGGCCCTGAGCAATGTTTTTGCCGAAGGGGGAAAAGGAGGAACTGAATTAGCTCAGGAAATCTTTAAGGCTATGGAAGAGGAAAAGAATAACTTTCAATTCCTCTATCCTTTGGAAACCCCGCTCTTGGATAAAATAGAGGTTGTTGCCAAAAGAATTTATGGGGCCAAAGCTGTGGCTATGGAGGGCAAGATTAAAAGAAGGATACTCAGGATTGAAAAGAGAGGTTTCGGACATCTCCCGGTTTGTATCGCTAAAACTCAGTATTCACTCTCCGATGATGATGAGGCTCTAGGGAGGCCTCGCGATTTTACACTCATTGTAACCGACGCCTCCCTCAGCTCAGGAGCGGGTTTTGTGGTTATCCTTTGCGGCGATATCATGACCATGCCCGGTCTTCCCAAAATTCCTGCTGCTGAAAGAATAGACCTTAATGATGAAGAAGAGATAACCGGCCTCACTTAGGTTAAGATAAATTAGGCTTTGTTATTAAGCTGCCTGATTACATGCCAGTTCCATTCAGAGGTTTGTTCCCAATTCTCAGAATTTGAATAAGATTTAAATACTATTTTTTCCTCGTTATGAGTAGGAACTAATTAGATTATAATTAATTAAAGAACATGGTATAATTATCTTAAAGATAGACTGCAAGGAGGCAATAGTATGCTTCACACATATACAGCTAAATATACAAAAATAAAGTCCGGCTATATGGGCCAATTAGTAGAGTGGCCAGAAGTAGTAACGGAAGGTAAAACTTTAGAAGAATGCAGGAAAATGCTTCAAGATGCTCTTAGTGAGATGGTGATCGCTTATAGAGAACAAAAGAAGGAAATTCCTGCAGGAGGAGCACTTCTAGAACAAATACCTATCGAAGTTTAAATATGTCTGTGAAGCGGCGTGACTTAATCAACTATTTCGAAAAAAATAATTTTTACTTACTGCGCGAAGGAAAAAACCATTCAATCTATACAAATAACAAAAAGACAATTCCAATAAAAAGGCACCGGATACTTGATAGAATAACAGCAAATGAATTATGTAAACAGGCGGGATTAAAACCGATTTTTTAATATAAAAACAATTCAGATCCTTGACAACCTAAAAAGCAATTATTCACTTCAATGGTGTATTTCCAATTATCAAAATATGAATAAGATTTAAACCATTTTTAGAAATTAGGCAGTGCTTCTGGAAAATTGAATTCTTGTTTACAGCTTTTCCTAATTGTGATAAAAATTAGAAGGGTTTATTAAAATTTTTAGCTGAAAGGATTAATAAATGTGTGAATTAAAAGATGTCTTTATTGTCAGTGCAGCGCGGATAGCCACTGGCAACTTTTTAGGTGCTCTTAGAAATTTTACAGCTCCGGAGTTAGGCGGTTTTGCCATCAAAGAAGCTGTAAAGAGGGCTGGCCTTACAGGGGAGGATGTTGAGGAAGTCATTATGGGAAACGTGGTTTCAGCAGGTCTTGGACAATCTCCGGCCAAGCAGGCGGCTGTGAAGGGTGGAATCCCATACACAGTGAGTTGTTTTGCTGTCAACAAGGTCTGTGGTTCATCCTTAAAGGCTGTAGCCTTGGCTGCTCAAGCCATCTGGCTTGAAGAAAAAAATATAATTGTGGCTGGCGGGATGGAGAGCATGAGCAGAGCCCCCCATCTTCTCTGGGGAGTGAGAGAAGGTGTCAAGTTTGGAGATATGAAAATGAAGGACTCGATGATCCTTGATGGTCTCTGGTGTGCTTTTGATGACTATCATATGGGGATAACTGGAGAAGTTATCGCTGAGAAATTTGAGGCCACTCGTCAAGAACAGGATGAATATGCTTTCAACAGCCACCAGAAAGCCATCCAGGCCATAGAGAAAGGTTATTTTAAGGATGAGATTATTCCTGTGGAAGTTCCCCAAAGAAAAGGAGAGCCCATTATTTTTTCTGTGGATGAGGGACCCCGCAAAGATACCACTTTGGAGAGATTGGCTAAGCTGAGACCTGTTTTCAAAAAAGATGGGACAGTTACAGCTGGAAATGCGTCTACTCTAAATGATGGAGCTTCAGCAGTCGTTGTTGCTTCGGACGAAGCCATAAAAGATAGAGGGCTTAATCCTCTGGCTCGGATTTTAGGGGCTGCATCAAATGGTATTGAGCCTTCCATGGTCATGTACGCACCAAAAGGAGCTATCGAGAAACTCCTGGCTAATGTTGGCTGGAAGATTGAAGATGTTGACCTTTTTGAGATAAACGAAGCTTTTTCTTCCCAGTTAGTTATCTTGATAAAAGAGATGGGTTTGGACAGGGAAAAGGTAAATGTCCATGGAGGAGCTGTGGCTTTGGGTCATCCCATAGGTGCTACTGGAGCCAAGATTCTTAGTACTTTAATATATGCTTTAAAAAACAGAGAAATGAAAAAGGGCATTGCAGCTCTCTGTTTAGGGGGTGGAGATGCTGTAGCCATGGCTGTGGAAATGGTTTAAGGGAGGAATAAAAATGGATATCAAAAAAATAGGAATAATAGGGGCAGGAACTATGGGAACTGGAATTGCCCAGGTGGCTGCCACCTCTGGTTTCGAAGTTTTTCTCTGTGATACGGCTCAGGAATACCTGGAGCGTTCCTTAAAAGGAGTGGAAAAGAGTTTATCCAAGTTAATTGAGAAAGGGAAAATTGAACAGGATAAAGAAGTTATATTAGGACGAATAAAAACATCTGTTGATTTAGCGAATCTCAAAGAAGTAAATTTCGCCATAGAGGCTGTATTTGAAGATTTTGAAGTAAAAAAGAAAATTTTAGAGGAAGTTGATAAGATTCTTCATCCTGATGTCATCCTGACTTCAAATACCTCATCCATATCAATCACCCGCCTGGCATCCCTAACCAGCCGGCCATCGAGATTTATGGGAATGCATTTTATGAATCCAGTCCCTTTGATGACTCTTGTCGAGCTAATAAAAGGAATGGCTACTTCCCAGGAAGCTTTTGCTCAAGTTAAAGACCTTACCGAGAAAATGGGCAAAGTTCCTGTGGAAGCTAATGATTATCCAGGGTTTATTGCCAACCGAATCCTGCTTCCCATGATTAACGAAGCTGTTTATGCCCTGATGGAGGGAGTGGGTACTGCGGAAGCAATCGATACAGTGATGAAGCTGGGCATGAACCATCCCATGGGGCCTTTAGCTTTAGCAGATTTGATAGGACTGGATGTTTGTCTTCATATAATGGAAGTGCTCTATGAGGGGTTCAAGGACACAAAATACAGGCCCTGTCCCCTGCTTAAAAAAATGGTTGATGCTGGTTATCTTGGCCGGAAAACAGGAAAAGGATTTTATGATTACAGTAAGTAAACTCAGAAGAATTTATAAGAGATAAACGATAAGAATTAAAAAATAGAATAGAAAAAGTGAATTTGTAAGGAAATATTGGAACCAAAGAAAATGAATGAGGAGGAAAAAATGAAGAATCAAAACACCGAAGAAAAGACTGCCTCAAGAAATCGAGCTATTGAAGCTGCTCTTTCTCAGATAGAAAAACAATTTGGCAAAGGATCTGTGATGAAACTGGGGCAGAAGGATGCAGCCGTTAAAGTTCCAGCTATTCCGACTGGCTCTATAGCTTTTGATTTGAGTTTAGGGATAGGCGGATTTCCCAGGGGAAGAGTGGTGGAAGTGTTTGGTCCTGAAGCCACGGGAAAGACGACCTTGGTTCTTCATGTTATTGCTGAAGCCCAGAAACAGGGAGGGCAGGCCGCTTTTATCGATGCGGAACATGCCCTGGATCCTCCTTACGCTGCCAGTGTTGGGGTGGATGTAGATAATCTTCTTATCTCACAGCCTGATTATGGAGAGCAGGCTCTGGAGATTGCCGAGGTTCTGGTAAGGAGTGGGGCTGTGGATGTTATCGCAATAGATTCAGTTGCCGCCCTTGTGCCTAAAGCAGAACTTGAAGGAGAGATGGGTGATGCTCATATGGGACTTCAGGCCCGTCTTATGTCTCAGGCTTTAAGAAAATTAACAGCCATTGTCAGCCGTTCAAAAACATGTTTCATCTTTGTCAACCAGATGAGGGAAAAAATTGGCTTTTTCCTGGGAAGCCCGGAGACAACTACAGGAGGGAAGGCTTTAAAGTTTTATTCTTCATTAAGAATTGATATTAGAAGGCTGGCTACTTTAAAAGATGGTGATGCGGTTATCGGCAACAGAGTGAAGGTAAAAATAGTAAAAAATAAAATGGCTCCTCCTTTTAAGATAGCTCAGTTTGACATCATTTACGGAGAAGGAATCTCGAGGGAAGGTGATTTGATTGACTGTGGAGAGGAGGTAGGCCTTATAGAAAAGAGCGGCACCTGGTATTCCTATAGAGGAGAACGGCTTGGCCAGGGAAGGGATAATGTTAAGAAACTCTTGATAGAGAATAAAGAACTTGCAGCTCAATTAGATAAAGAAATTCGCCAGAAAGTAGGGCTTATTCCAGAAAAGCCAGAAAGAACAAAGGCATAGCCAAACAACAAAGCCGTTAAACGTTTTGGTTAAATCCTCGACTTTAATGGCGAAATTGTTCATTTCCTTTTCAAAACATCTCTATTTTGTAACAAAATATATTACCTCAAATTATCTTGAAAATCTTCCTTTTTCTCACCCTTAGCCCCTTATCCTCTAGAAACACATTTGGGGTCGGATCTTAACATTCAACATCTCATACTGTATTCTGTATAGAGAGACCCAAAGTCTTAGCATTTCACTCCTTTTTTCCCTCTATGTATTTAATAAAATCCTCTTCGTTCACCCACCACTTCCTTCCTATCTTTTGAGCCTTGATCTTGCCTGAGCCAACCAGTTTGAGAGCTGTTACCTTGCTGATCTGGAGCTTATCTTGGATGTCCTTTAAAGAATATTGATTGATGATCTTGCTCCCAAGCCAAATCGTTCTCATTTCCCTAACTATACTTTATTTTACTTAATTTAACCTTTATGTCAAGAATTATTTATGATTTTAGCCACCAGCCTCCGCTACCTCCATCAAAAATCTTTCGAGATAAAGTCAAATTTGCAATCTACCCAGATGTTTTTCTAATACTTCCAGTTCAATTAGATAAAGAGATTCGTCAGAAAGTAGGACTTATTCCAGAAAAGCCTCCTGAAAAATAGTAAATTTATTCTTGGATGTTCCTTTTAGCGTAGCGAGCTATAGCTTCATGGGTGGCAAACCAGAGATTCTCATGGGTAAGGATATGCTGGATAAGTTTTTCTAACATGGCGATGCGGCTGCGGTGGCCGATGTATTTGGGATGCATGGTTAAAACAAAGAGGGTTCCTTCCTCGTAGGCTTTATCGAATTCAGCAGCCCAGATGGAGAAAACATCCTCAGGGGAAATATGGGGGCGGACACTCGAGTACCTTGAGAAACCAAAGTAAGGGTAATCATCCAAAAGCCATTCTACAGGAAGTTCAACTATTCCACTAGGCTGGCCATTTTCGAGGATTTCGTAGGGACGGTCATCAGCCATAAGGCTGCTGTCATAGAGAAGGCCCAGCTCTTTTATGATTTTAAGGGTAGAGAGGCTAAAATCCCAGGAAGGGGTTCGAATTCCAACAGGAGCTTTTCCTGTTATCTCTTTGAGAGCATCATAGGATTTTTTCATTAGCTCTCTTTCTTCCTCTTCAGAAAGAAGAGAATTTCGTTCGTGGATCCAACCATGGATTCCTATTTCATGGCGTCCTTTGGCCACGATTGCTTTTATTTCTTCGGGGTGAATAAGGGCGGTCACTGCTGGGACAAAAAAAGTGGCAGGGATTCTGTATTTGTCAAGAAGGGCTAAAATTCTGGGAATAGCCGCCCGGGCTGAATATTCTCCCTGAGAAAAAATACCAGGAGAAATTATTTTATCTCTCAAGGCGTTTGTTTCTGCATCAAAATCAAAAGAGAGAGCGATTGCAATTTTAGACCCATCAGGCCAGCTTGGGGGGGTGAGGTCTTTTCCAGCCCGTACTTTGCCCATTATGGAGTTAATTTTTTCCAGACTCCACTGCCAGGGTTGTTCTTCTTGAATCTCGTTGTTTCCGAAAATAAACAAAGATACAGAGACAAACAGAGTTAAACAGAGTCCGATGACCAAATATTTCTTCATCATTTTAATCCTCCTAAGGAATAAAAATTATTATGGAAATTCCGTATTTTATAATAAAGCAAAACCAAATAAAAGAAAGAGAATTAGGGAGACCCCTGCTGCTGTTAAAGCATAGGGAAGCTGAGTTCTTACATGGTCTATATGGTCAGTGGCTGAAGCCATAGAAGCAATGATTGTTGTGTCAGAGATGGGAGAGCAGTGGTCACCAAAAACCCCTCCTCCCAAAACAGCGGCAACAATTAGGCCAGGATGAAGACCGATGATATAAATCATGGGAACCGCTATAGGAATCATGATAGCAAAGGTTCCCCATGAAGTTCCCGTGGAAAAGGCGATGAAACAGGAGACAAGGAAGATAACAGCAGGGATAACTCCTGGATTAAGGGTAGATTTGGCAGCTTGAGCCACAAAAGGACCTGTACCAAGTTTCTCACAGGTATCTCCGATGGCAAAGGCTAATATCATCAAGCTTGCCAAGGGGATAAGTCCTCCGATTCCTTTCATAAATGTGTCAGTTATCTCTTTTACATTCATTAAACCTTGAACTCTATAAGCCACAGCGCCGACAATCAGACCGGAGATAACTGCCCAGAGAACAGAAAGGGAGCCTGAGCCTTTCATTATATTCCCCTTCCCTGTTATAAGGAGAACTGCAGGCATCATTATGACCATGGTTAAAACAGGGAGAATCATGTTTACAGCCCGTTTCGGGACTCCTTTTTTTGGCCGCATCATTACCACTTCAGTTGAGACAACTGGTGCCGCTCCATCGCCAAGAATTTTATTCTCGGATAGTACTCTTTTTTCAGCTCTTTTCATAGAACCAAAGTCTTTTCCTGTAAGGACAACACCAAGAACAAGGAGAAGAGCCAGAATGGCGTAAAAATTAAAAGGCATGGATGAGACTATAACTTTGACAGGGTTTTCGACACCCTGGGAAGCCAGGAGGCCGATAACAAAAGCTCCCCAAGCATTTAATGGAAAAAGAATGCATTTTGGAGCAGAAGTGGAGTCAAGAATATAACTCAGTTTCTCCCGTGATATTTTCAGCCTGTCAAAAATTGGTCTGCAGACAGCACCTGAAACCAGAACGCAGATGCTGGATTCAACAAAAATGATAAACCCTAAAAACCAGGCAAGGAATCCGGCTCTCTTTCTTGACCGTACCAAGCCTCGGCCAACGACCAGGTTCACAAAACCATCCATGCCTCCTGAATACTGAGTGAAGGCAATTATTGCTCCTATCATGGCTGAGAAGAGGACAACTCGAGTATTATCCGCATCTTCAAAAACAGCGACAAGAACGCTGACTGTCTGGATGAGGCCGCTTAAAGGATTCCAGGTATTGATGATAGTCCACCCCAGCCAGATTCCAAGGAGCAAGGAGATATAAACATGTTTTGTTTTAATAGCCAGGAAAATAGCCAGGAGTGGAGGGAGGATAGCCAGCCAACCATATGTATCCATGGAAGAATTCTTTAATTAATAATAACGCAATAAATACTGTTATGTAGTCATTGCAATGACAGTAAAAAATATATTGCAGAGCCTGTAGGTAAGGGGTCAAGTCTTGCATTATGACATTTTTTCTGTATAAAAGGATTGATTATAGAGAAATAGTACAAAATGTAATAATGCAAGACTTGACCCCCCTACCTCTATCTTCCAACAACTTTACTACCCATCTCATCACCCTTTTTGTTATATAGTCGTTTTTTTCTGCTTAAGAGTGTATTTGTTCACAACTTAATTGATATAACACTGGAGAAATAGGATGTCAAATTAGAGATATTTTTTCCTTTGTATTTTATCTCGAGAATCTCATTCTTAAACCTTCCTGAGTAGTTGGTGGCTTATGTTTTTAAAGGCTTTTTTGTGTTATTGGAAGATAAGACCAGTGTGAGACTTTGAAGGGGGAGAGAATTCCGGTTTTATTCTGTTGGCCGTAGAGAATCATTTTGCCGTTAAGTATTGGCCACCATTTTCCATCTTCTACTCGAATGTTATCTCTAGATATCAGAATGTATGCTGTCGGATGAGTAAAGAAGGCGCCGGGTAAGAAATCGACCCAGATGAGGAGACAGTTGTCATGTATTTTGAACAGTTCTTCATAAGGGCCATCGGTAAGCTGGTCTTGTGAGGTGAGCTCGTGTGGGTAGACATGGATTGTTATCTTTTCGTCTATATATCCATTCGCTGAAACAAGAGGCAATTCGAAAGAACTGATGAGAGAATATTTTCCGTCCTCGTTATAGAGAATCATTTTTCCATTGAGGACTGGCCACCAGTTTCCCTTCTCTATCCGAATATTATCCTTGGAGATGAGAATGTAGACGGTTTTATGGGCGAAGAACATACAGGGAAATAGATCGACCCATACAAGAAAGGTATCTTCGGAAATGTCTAATTTTTTACCATGCGGGCCATCTCGAAGACTGTCCTCAGGAAGAAGAGAATGTGGATAGAAGTGGACATTGATGTGATTATCCCAATCTTGGGCGAGAAGTGACAGAGGGAAAAATATGAGAAAAATAATGCTCAGTCTCTTCATAGTTCAGTCCTCCTTTCATCTTACAAAATCCTTTTATTTAATATGCAAAAAATATGCCAAAATTATCTCTTGGGATTTTCAGTCATCTCAGCCCGGGCAGGAGAGGAGCTTGATGAAGATCAATTGTTGACATATCATTTGGCGCGATTATTAGTTATGATAATCGGAAAAATAGAATCAATTCAGACAAATGCCGACATAATTAATGCAGAGAAAAAAAGATGAAAATAATATTGAAAAATGGATGTTATATCCTTTTAATTGCTGGACTCACCTGGTTATCTGGATGTCGGGCACGTGCCCGATTAATTCCTCCAGAGAAACCTTCGCCTCCAAAGGAAAGGCTCGCTCGGACTGGATATACTGTCCAGGTGGGAGCCTTCTCCGTTCTGGACAATGCCCGGAGGGTTACTCAGCTCCTGAGCCATAAGGGCTTGAATACCTATTACTTCCGGCATGAATCAGGACTTTACAAGGTCCGGTTCGGGGACTTTCCCTCCAATGAGGCAGCCCGCCAGGAAGCCGAACGCCTCTTTAGCGAATCCGTGATCAAGGACTATTTCATCGTCCGGCCCGAAGATTATGCAGCTTCTAAACAAAGCATGTTCGGTGAAGACTATTTGAGAGATAAGCTTGTTGCTACGACACAGAGCTTTATCGGAGTGGAATACTCCTGGGGTGGGACATCAAGGGATGATGGTTTTGACTGCAGCGGCTTGACCATGGCGGTCTATCAACTGAATGGCCTCAATCTGCCCCGGTCATCAAAAGAGCAATATGATGCAGGTAAATCGGTGGCCAGAAACCAGCTGAAGAAAGGCGATCTGGTCTTCTTCGTCACTTCACAGAGACAAAAGATCTCCCATGTGGGAATCTATGTTGGAAGTGAGGAGTTTATCCATGCTCCGGGAAAAGACAAGAAAATCCGGAAAGATTCTCTTGCTGATAACTATTTCAAGAACCGTTTTGCCGGAGCCTGCACCTACCTGAGATAATCACTTCCGGTTCAATCCCTTACATCTATATAAGGCCATATCTCTGATTACAGCTTTCTTATACGGGATTGTTTTTCAACCCTGGCTATATGCACAAATGTACATATAATATAAAAGTGGAATTTGAATGAGATAGCAATAAAGCTATTTCAAATCTGAAAAGGTATGGAGTAGATTTTGCAGACGCTGTAACTGCATTAGAGGATGAAATGGCCATCACCATACCTGATGAAGACCATGATGAAGAACGTTTCATCACAATTGGTATGGATTCTCTAGGCCGCATTCTTGTAGTTGTCTATACTTGGCGCGAAACCAGGATTTGTATCATATCTGCAAAAAAAGCAACTGCCAAGGAGACAAGACAATATAAAGCCTAGTAAAATGAAAAAAGAATACGATTTTCGCAAAGGGAAAAGGGGCCCAGTGATCAAAACTCCCAAAGGAAAAACGCGAATCACTATCCGAATAGACGATGATATTCTCGAATGGTTCCGCAAACAGGTACACGCTTCAGGTGGGGGAAATTATCAGACACTCATCAACATGGCTTTGAGAGAATATATAAATTCTAAAAGAGAATTGCTCGAAGATACACTCCGGCATGTCATTCGCCAAGAATTATCCGCATATGGCAGAAAATCCCAGCGCTGAAACTTTATCTGCCTAACCAGGTCCGATCGGCCTTAGCCAGGCTTTGACAATCTGATCTCAAGGCTGTTTTTCCATTGCGATTCAATCTCTTTCATCTGCAAACAGCTGTTTCTCTGTATGACTTCTTCACTGATCGAATTGCCTACGCAAAATTGGGAAGTAAAAACTTTCTCCTTTTCTTTATGTAAATTATGTTAGAACAGTGTTGAAAATTATTCCTTGGATTGCATTTATGATAAAAATCTTGTTCAATATCATACGTTTTTTAGTATAGAGCTTATAAGCAATTGCGTCTAACATAAAAGGAAGAAACGATGAAAATTACTTTCCAGAAATTTGTAATTCTGCTAACTCTTTTATCCTTCCTTATCGGAGGATCATGGATCGATGCTGCTTCCCAGGACTGGCCCACCAAGGACTGGAAGACATCGACGCCGGAGGAACAGGGAGTAGATTCTCTGAAGCTGGCCAAGGAAATAGAACATATTCTCACCAACGAGCTTCGAGTCCATAGCCTCCTGGTCATTCGCAATGGTCGCGTCGTACTGGACTGCAATTTCTATCCGTTTCCAGCCAACGGCCTGCATGACCTGGCATCGGTGACCAAACCTATAACCGCCACCATCGCCGGCGTCGCCATTGACAAAGGATTTATAAAAGGAGTGGATCAACCGGTTTTGGAGTTCTTCCCGGACCGCAAGATAGCAAACCTGGACGAACGAAAGAAGTCTATCCGGGTGGAACATCTCCTATCTATGCGCGACGGGATCCAGTGTATTGCCTCTCCCAGAGGAGAGACACTCGAGAATATGATTTTCAGTCCGAACTGGGTCCAATTTATGCTCGACCTGCCCATGGAAGCTGAACCTGGCACACGTTTTAAATACAACAGCGGCGCCCTTCACCTGCTATCAGGGGTCATCAGCCAGGCCACTGGACTGAGCGCCCTGGAATTCGGCAAAAAACATCTTTTTGGCCCTCTCGGAATATCTGATATCATCTGGCCCATCGATCCCCAGGGCACCAACAACTGGGGCTGGGGAGACCTGAGAATGCGGCCACATGATTTGGCCAGGATTGGCTACCTCTATCTGAAAAAAGGGATTTGGGAGGGAGAGAGAATACTTACTGAAGATTGGATTGCCCAGGCAACAAAAAAATATTCAGAATTTAATGACGGGAGCGGATATGGATATCAATGGAACATCTTTCCGGATGGAAGCTACAACAAATCAGGCAGGGGAGGGCAGTACCTCCACATTGTGCCCCAGAAAAACATGGTCATTGTCATCCACGGTGCCGCAGTTCCCGGCGGTGCAAGCAGGATTTCAATGAGGCTCGTTTTTGCCGCCAATGAAACAGGTGAACCATTACCTGTCAACTCGGAGGCAACAGAGGTTCTTTTGGCAAAGATCAAACAGGCCTCCCAGGAACCAAAGATAGCCCCAACCGTTTCCCCGCTTCCGGAAATATCTTCGCGAATATCGGGTAAAGTCTATCGGCTGGAGCCCAATCCTTTGAGCATAACATCTTTATCCACCGCGTTTTCCGATGCCCGGGAGGCTGTTGTAACCGTTGAGGTATCCGCCTTTTTTTCAAGCCAACAGCTGGAGTACCGGGTGGGTCTTGATGGAATAGCCAGATTTGGCCGGGGAAGACATGGCCTTCTTGCTGCAGCCACAGGAAAATGGATTTCGGATTCCTCTTTTGTTGTCCATATCGATGGAATCGGCGACAATATGGACATGGAAATCACTTTGAATTTCGAAGAGAATAGGTTTTCTGGAACAGTTAAAGGAAGCACTTTACAAGCAATACCAATCCGTGGAAAATACTGAAATATAGTGTCCCTCTCAAGATATAAATTTCGCCTCTTCGATGCTCGAACCCAGCAGAACGTTTCTCAAGAATCTTGACTTCGATTGCGAGACTTCAACCAAGATGATGGATGTGCACGCCGATTTATCTGGGGATATTACAGGTGCCTTCGAGGATATTGACTATGACTTCAGCCTCAAGCATCTTCTCCGTTACCTCAAGAAAATCGGGTATGACATGCCAGAGGAAAAGGTGATCTTGCTGTTTCAAATGATGAAGAACTTTCCCTGCCAAAGGCATCGCCAGTGATGATATAATCTGCTCCAGATATTTTGGCCAGAGCCAGTATTTGAACATCATCAGGATCCCGACAGACATCTTGAGGAAATTCTTTCACATCGAAAGATATTGTATTTTCTGATAAAAAATCTAGAATCTCCAGAATAATCGTTTCAGGTAGCGGGCAGTATGGGACTTTTTAAATTTGATGATTTCTTCAGGAGGGCCTTCCACAACAATCTCTCCTCCCTTTTCTCCCCCTTCGGGTCCCAGATCTATGATGTAGTCGGCGCATTTGATTACATCTAAGTTGTGTTCAATAACTACAACTGTGTGACCTTTGTTTACCAGTGTCTGGAAGCATTTGAGAAGAGTGGATACATCATCAAGATGAAGGCCTACTGTAGGCTCATCAAAAAGATAGAGTATTTTTTTTTCTTTCTGATGGATGAGATGATAAGCTAATTTTATCCTCTGTGATTCTCCTCCTGAAAGGGTCGTGGTCGGTTGGCCTAATTTCAAGTATCCCAATCCTACTGCTTCCAGGGTAGATAGTTTTCTGGTAATATCCTGCCGGTCAGAGAAAAAGTCCAAGGCCTCGGAAATACTCATTTGGAGGACCTGGTCAATATTTTTTCCTTTGTATTTTATCTCGAGAATTTCATTCTTAAACCTTTTTCCTTTACAGGCTTCGCAGGTTAAGACTACATCAGAGAGAAACTGCATTTCAACTATCTGGCGGCCAGCTCCCTTACACTCTTCACATCTCCCTCCTGAAGTGTTAAAAGAGAAAAAACCTGGCTTATATCCCAAGACTCTGGCTTCCCTTGTCTGACTGAAAAGTTCCCTGATGCTGTCCATGGCTTTAGTGTAAGTTGCAGGGATAGAACGAGGTGAAGTACTTAAAGGAGTCTGATCAACCATTATGATTTTGTCTACTTTTTCTTTCTCCTTTATTTTGGAGAAGCCTTCTTTGACTTCTCCTTTCCAGCCTTTGTAGAGGACATCATAGAGTAAAGTGCTTTTTCCAGAGCCTGAAACTCCAGTGATGCAAGTAAAAATATTAAGAGGAATTTTAATATTTAGGTGTTTTAAATTGTGTTTATGAGCATCTTTAATCGTAATAAAATCCCTGGCAGTTCTTATCCTTGGTATTTTTATCTCTTTTTCTTTTCTTATGTATTGAGCCGTGAGAGAGTGTTCGCTCATGAGGAATTCTTTCATTGGTCCCTTGAAAATGACTTGGCCTCCCCTCTCGCCAGCTCCGGGCCCCAAGTCTATCAAATATTCTGCAGATTTTATGATTTCCGGGTCGTGTTCGACGATTATAACTGTGTTTCCCATTTCTTTCAGTGATTTGAGGATATCGATTAAACGGCGGTTATCGCGGGCATGAAGACCAATACTTGGCTCATCGAGTACAAAAAGAGTCTCCACCAGGGATGAGCTTAAGGCAGCAGCTAGATTTATCCTCTGAGCTTCACCCCCACTCAGGGTGAAAGTCATGCGGTCCAGGGAGATGTAGTCCAGGCCAACTTCTAACAAGAATTTTAACCTGTCAAGTATTTCTGCGATTAGTTTTTCAGCTACCTGTTTTTGAAAAAGAGTGAGAGTCAGTTTATTGAAAAAATCATGAGCTTGCCGCACCGTCATCTGGACAGCCTGTCCGATGGAAAGGTCCTTGATTTTAACACTAAGAGCTTGAGGATTAAGGCGCAGTTGTTGGCAGGAAGGGCAGGGAATATATTTTCTATAGCGGCTCAGGAATACTCTTACCTGGACTTTGTATTTTTTTTTCTGAAGCCGCTCAAACAATCCTTTAAGGCTTTTAAAACGGCCTTCTCCCTCAAAAACAAACCGCTTCCATTCTTCTTTTAAATCCATAAAGGGAATATCAGTAGGAATCCCTCTTTTTTTGGCTTCAAGAATCAGTTTCCTCATCAGTCTCCGGAAAGATGGTTTTGTCCAGGGTTCGACAGCTCCCTCTTCTAAAGATTTATTTTTGTCAGGAATAATTTTATCCTCATCAATAACAGCAAGATCACCAAAACCGTGACAGGTTGGGCAGGCTCCTTGAGGACTGTTAAAAGAGAAAAGATTAGTAACCGGCTCTTCATAGCTTATTTGGCATTTTTTACATTCAAGTTTATCAGAAAATATAAATTCTTCCTTTTTGTCTGTTTGGACTTTGACTTTACCCTCGCCTTTCCTTAGGCCCATCTCTAAAGAATCGACTAATCTTTCTCTTTCTTGGCTGTCTAAAGTTATTTTATCCACAAGAACATCGATGCTCTTTCTCTTTTCAAGCTCAGCCTCATCAAGGTTGATAATGCTGCTATCTTGAATAATGCGGAAAAACCCGTTTTTCTTGAGAAAAGCCACACCTTTTTCTAAAGACCAGGAGAAATAAATCCATATCTTTGTTTGGGAGGGAAGTTGGTAAAGATTCTCGACTATGGAGTCAATAGTATCTCGCTTCACAGGCTGGCCGCATTTAAGGCAGTGGATCGTTCCGATACGAGCATAGAGGACTCTTAAGAAATCATGAATTTCAGTGACTGTAGCCACGGTGGAGCGTGGGTTTTTAGTTACAGCCTTTTGCTGGATTGCTATAGCCGGGGTAATTCCTTCGATAAGATCAGCATCAGGTTTATCCATCCTTTCCAGGAACTGGCGGGCATAGGCAGAGAGGGATTCGATATAGCGGCGCTGTCCTTCGGCATAGAGGGTGTCAAAAGCCAGAGAGGATTTCCCTGAACCGCTCACACCTGTGATAATAATCAATTTATTCAGGGGAATATCAAGGTTGATGTTTTTCAGGTTGTGAACCCTGACTCCTCTAAGGATAATTTTATCTTCCATTTCTTCCCTTTATTATAAGTATCCTGGATATGGTATAAAAGGGTCAATTTTTTTCTTTCACTGGGCACCCAGATGTTAACGAACATAGCGGAACAATTGTTGCCTTGTTTAAAGGAAGTGGAAGCAAACCAAAAGTGTATAGCCTTGGAGATAAGATCAAGGAGAAGGCGCCGCTGTAATTGGCTTTTATCCTGATTGTGTTTGGAATGAAGGTAGGCTTTTGGCTCGGGTATTTGTTAAGTAAAAAAGAAGTAATGTTCTAAAAAGAGAATTCAATGCCTGCATAGAAAGATCTTGGTTTTGCCGGACCGTAGACATAGCCTGAATCCCTGTCTGCGCCTTTATCCAAATCTTTCTGATAATCATTAAAAATATTATAGGCGCCGAGAAAAATTCTGACTCTCTGTTTTTCAGTTAGGCTTATGAGCTTATGAAGCTTTGCATTCACCACCCAGAAAGGATGAGTTGTTTCCAATCTATCCTTCTCGATATATCCAACAAAGTGGGGAGCTTTCATAGAACCAGTGTATTCAATTGAAAAGTCAGCGTTTATCACTTTGTCATTTTCATAGCTTATACTGGAGTAACCATAAAATTTGGGGGTTCTGAAAAATTCTTGTGAGTTAAAATCTGGCTCGGGCTCATCAAGTTCACTTCGCTGAATAGTCCAGCCAGAAGCAAGTGAGAATTTTGGCCCTAAAACCAAGCCAAAATCAAGTGAAAGTCCGTACACTTTTGACCCAGATCCGTTTATTCTCTCAAAAATTCTTGCCTTTTCTATTGGACTAACTTCATGAAGGATAAATGTATCAGACAGTTCAGTGTAAAAGGCATCTAAGCTAAATTGAATAAGGTTTCTTCCAATCTGTTTTCCATAGTCGAAACCGCAGTTTATACTATAAGATTTCTCTTCTTTTAAATTTGGAGAATTTATTATTATCATCCCTTCGCCGCCAACTTGAGTTATATGCAAATCTTCATCAAAAACCTGGGGAGCTCTGAATCCAGTTGAAAATGAAGCTCTAAAGCTTAGCTCTCTCATGATGTTCAAAAGGATGCTTAATCTGGGAGTAATAATGATTCTATTTAGAGTTGAATGTTTATTTATCCTCAATCCGGTTAAAAGAGAGATAACTTTACTTATTTTAAAATCATCCTGGATAAAAAACCCGCTTTCATGATAGGTCTCTTTGATTATCCTGTTGTATCCAGTTGCTTCATCTCTGATTTTATCTCTTTTATACTGGGCTCCAAGGGAAAAAACATGACTTCCTGCTTGATAGTTAAGCTGGCAGTTAGAGAATAATAAAGGATTTTTTGTTGTTCCGTAGGCGTTTGGATCCATATGGCTTCCGTAATAAGTGTTTCTTTTGGCATCTATGAAGGAAAAGGTAAGATTATAGTGTATTTTTTCTGATAGATAATGATTCCATTCTGAGGTGAAGCCTATCTGGTCTGTTTTTATCCATTCAGCCGTGTTGGCTTCGTGGGGAGGTCTATCAAAAAGATCCCCACCTCTTCTCTCTTCAAAAATTCTAAAAAAAGCCAACTTAAGTTTTCCATTGATCTTGGAGAAATAATTATAAAAATTGAGTCCAAAAGAAGTATTGGATATAGAACCAAGTTCAGAGAAGCTGTCTCCATCCAAGTCTACAGGTTCTCTTTTTTGGTAACTTGCGAATAAAAAAGTTTTTGTGTTTAAATCCTTAGAGACAAGGCTAGAACGGAAGCCAAAGTTAGTGAAGGGCTTTCCTGAAATCGATTCTTGATGAAGTTTTAAGATGGATTTATTCTCTTGAGGTTCTTTGGTTAAAACGTTTATCACTCCAGCGACAGCATTTCCTCCATAAAGAGCTGAACCGCCTCCCTTGACAACTTCAATCCTATCAAGCATTTCTGCCGGAATTTGTTCCAAGCCGTAGACACCGGTCATGGCGCTGATTACAGGTGAACTGTCAATAAGGATTTGGGTATATTTGCCTTCCATACCATTGATGCGAACTTGAGTGAAGTTGCAGTTTTGGCAGTCATTTTCAACTCTAACTCCTGTTGTCTGGTAAAGAGTTTCGGCAAGATTGACAGCTGACTTTTTTACAATATCTTTACTGGTGATAATATCAATTTTCACGGGTGTTTCAGCAAAGAGCTTTGGTGTTCGAGTAGCTGTTACCACTATTTCTTCTGATATTTTATTTATTAAGATTACTTTGTAGTTTAGTTTGTTTTTTCTAAGATCGAAAGTGTCAGAAAAATAATCCATATATCCTTCTGCGTAAACCTCAATGTGGTATCTGCCTGGTGAGATTTGTGATATCTCAAACAAGCCTGATTCATCCGTTTCCGCAGATTTACTTATTTCTGGAATCAAGACAACAGCTTTTTTTACAGGATTGCCTTTCCAGTCTTCAACCTTTCCTTTCAGGCAAAAAAGTCTATCTTGTCCTTGGTGCTGATAACGATTTTGATGTAATTGTTGGGAATGAATAAATTGAGTAAAAATTGGCATTAACAGTAAGATTAAAGCAATTTCTGAGATTAGGAATTTTTTTTTCATTTTTCCCCTCCTTGAAGCCTGTCACCTGTTATCAATAATCAACTTTTGAGCTTGGTTGAATTCTAAACAGATGAGGTAGGTTTAGAAAGATTGCTCTGTGAGGATTAAGTTTGAGGAGGGGAGCGGGAGGCAGGATCGATAATAAAAATATATGAATAATTAAAGGGATAATATATTTTCAAAATTTCTAAGAAAGAAGGAGGAGGCAGGTAGAAAAAGTTAATCTGGGTAGTGGTGAAACTGGAATTTAGGAAGTGACAAGCAGGACAGTCATCGTTGCTGGTAATAGTTTTTTCAGTGTGGAAAAAATTTATGAAGAGGGTAACAAAAAGAAAGACAAAAAGAAAAGTAACATTCAAGAGCTTTATTTTTCTTTGGCTCATATGTTCTATCTCTGTAGCTATATATTATATATACGAGAAAAGAGACAAAAAAGTCAAATTTCAGAAAACAGCTCTGCAGACACCAAGCCTTTACATAGAATAGTTAAAGTAATAAATAATATAGATTAAGGAAAAAGTTTGTTCACAAATTATTATCTAATTTCATCAACTCTTTATATCCATAATAAACAAAGGTCATTATTTCTTCTGAATATTCTTTCATTTTTTTATAGGAGATATTATGCATGATAATTTCATTGATTATGTTTGCGTAAAAAGAGCTGATGTTGTGGATAAAAAAGCGCGATACGTTTGTATTCATTTCTGGATGTGTTTTGCTTAACATTTTTAAATACTTCATATTAAGCTCTGTATATTTTTCAATAGTATAATCTTTAAAATCCTGAATGCTTGAACCATGTGATTTAAACAGTATTAAATCGAGATCTTCTCTGTTTTTATGGACAAATTGCATTAGGAGGTCGAATTGTTTCTTGCTAAGTTCATAGCTCCAGAAGTCCTTCTTTTGCTTTACAATTAAATTTTCAAGTGCTTTTAATGCCTCATTAATTTTGGAAATAGTTGGTTTTAAGATTTCTGTTAAAAGATCATCTTTATTTTTGAAGTAATTGTATATATTACTTGCCGTAACATTTGATTTTTTAGCAATAGTTCTTATAGAAGCTTCAAGAAATCCATTTTTAATAAATTCTTCCCTGGCAACATCAAGAATTTTTTCTCTTATTTCGTCTTTTTTAACCTGCATTATTTTCTTCTTTAATAAGAGAACGACGTTCATTATTATATTTGGGATTATTGTAGATTTTGTCAAGGAATAATTTAAAATATTTTTAAAAAATCGGGATAGGTAAATATAAAGTAAGAGAAAAAAAAGATATAAAAATATACCAAAAAATCAACTATAAATATTTTTTCTACAAAAAAATAAAAACTGACAATTAAAATGTGGAATAACTTACCTGTAATTCTTGACACTCTATTTTATCATGCTATATGATTTCAAAGGAGCGAAATATTAAATAAAGTTCAAATGACAAAGCCCAAATACCAAAAATAAGCCTTGGATTTCATAAGACTATACAAGACTGAGAATTTAATTATTTTGTGGGAATAATTTTCCTACATGATTGGATTGGAACTTAGTAATAATGCATTCTTTTAAACAGAGAATTGAAATCGGGCCCTGGTTTGAAGCCGGTCAGAAGATAGGACCACATGAAGTCCAATCACGTCTTATAAGCAGTAAAAAAAATGCCAGCAAACAGCAGCGTCCGTATTGTATCTATGTTCATGTTCCTTTCTGCCCTTCCCGATGCGAATATTGTGCCCTCTATACTTACGAAGTTAAACACAACCAGGACGAGATTCTCGGGGAATATCTTGATATGGTAAAGAAGGCCATTGTGAATCATCCAAATGCATTGTCCCTTAAACCTCCAACCACTGTTCATTTAGGAGGAGGTACACCCCTTTTTCTTGGGGTGAAGCGTTTTTCTGAATTAACCAGAGTTCTAAGGAATACCTTTGGAGATTCACCTCATTGTGAATGGGCGGTTGAAACGACAACCTCTTCTATTGATTCTGAAATCATGTCCCTCCTCAAAGAACAGCGTCTTAAGCGCCTACACTTAGGTATACAGACTCTTAACAATAAAATCCGAGAGAAAATCAAACGTCGAGAGACAGGAGAAAAGGCTATAGAAAAAATAAGTCTCTTAAACAAGAACGGATTCCTACTTTCTGTGGATTTGATAATAGGTTTTGATGAACAGACAGAACTTATTCTAAAAGATGATCTAAACCGGCTTTATGAAGCTGGAATAAGGATGTTTTCTATCTGCGAGCTGCGTATTCTGCGTAAAAAAGCAGGTAACTATCGAAAACACCAAGAGGAAATAAAAAGAAACTACCAGCTCTGGTGCCTTCTCTGGCAATTTATGGAAGAGCACAAGCTTATTCCCATTCACCTCGGCCAGTTTGGACGAAATTTTAAAGACAATCTCTATTATACTCATCCAGCGAGGGGTGAAGACTGTATTTCCATTGGTCCCTATGCCCATGGTTCTGCAGCAAACATGGTATACGGGAATAAGCTACTTCCAGATTATTATGACGCTTTGGAAACAAATCAGCCGCCCATAGCTTTTGGTGTGGTCTATGATGAGGAGATTCAGAAAATACGCAAACTCGAAAGCCAGTTATTGGCTAATTGTGTCTTAAAAAAAGTTGCTGCTGAATTAAAATCAATCTATGACGAAAGCTTTGAATGTCTCTGGAATTTTTGGTTAGAAAACAAATTGTTATTAGAGTGCGAAGATGGAGAGTCTTTCAAACCTTCCAGGGATGGAAGCTGGTATATCGGAAACATGATCTTGCAACTCAGACAACTCGCTTCAAAAAAAGAGAGTTAGCGTATTTTCGAAGAAAATAGTAAAAATCATGAACCAGTCAAGGTTTTATGACAACTTTTCAAAAGGTTGCCAGTCATGCCAGCAAGGTAAGTGGTTATGTATTTTTCTAACTTATTTATGTAATGCTAATTGTACTTTCTGCCCTTCTCCCTTCAAGAATGAAGATAAGATCGTCAGTGCTTTTGGGAATGACCCTAAAAGAATTCTTGAGGGTATCGAGGGAAAACCATTTAATGCCATCAGTTTTTCCGGCGGCGACTGCCTTTTGGTGTTTGACCGTTTAATGGATTGGTTATTTTATTTTAAAAAAAACCGACCTGATATTTATTACTGGGCTTACACTAGCGGATTATCGGCAGATGAAGATAAAATGGTGAAGATGGCAAGGGTTGGCCTGAATGAGATTCGCTTCAATATTGCTGCAATAAATTACAATTCAGCCTCAATTCTTGAAAAGATTGCAGCAGCTACAGGAATATTCGAGAAAGTTGCTGTTGAAATTCCTTCCATCCCCACTGATTATCTCAAGATTGTTGAGATCTTGCCCTTTCTTGATAGGTGCAACGTGAATTACTTAAACCTTCATGAATATATACTGGTGCCTGAAGATCCTTATACCCAAATAGCTGTAACAGATACATTCATACTCAACAAAAAGACAGAGCTGAAGTATGATGTATTCAGTCTGGAAAACACAAAAAAGATTAAGAGATTCTGCCGCAAGAATAAGCTAAAAATACAAGTCAACAATTGTTCTCTCCAGAAAAAGGAAAACCAAATACTCCACCGGCGTCTGGCCATGGGCAGGATATTCAAAAGAGAATACGAACATTTGACTCAAGACGGTTTGTTGGAAACTTATCTGGTTCATCCCCTAAAGATGGCCAGTTATGAAATACAGAGCCTTTTAAAACATAAAGAATATTTTGAGCAGCTGGAAAAATATTTTGTCAATCCGGAAGTATACAAAAAAAGAGGTTTTAAAGAATCCAAAGGAACCATTGCAAAATTTTCTTTGCTGCCGCCATTAGATGTTGACAGCAAGCGAGTTCTTCTTGAAGTAAGAATCATCAAATAGGATTTCTATAAATAAAAAAAGTAGCTTGAACAATAATTCGATTTACACACTCCCTCTTCCGAGCTTCTGGCTTCTCTATGCTCCGCTTCATGATGTGGCGGCCTTAGTCAACGAGGCAGCTCTCTCAGCTCTTAAGAATAAGAAAACTGTAAGAATATCCTCAGAGATTGAGGAAATCCGGCAGCTCATTTCACGAACATCTGATTTTCCTCCTCGTCAAAGGCATGGGAAGTTTCTACCTGACTTTATAGGACTGATACCCACCCGAGACTGCAATCTTGCCTGCAGGTATTGTGGGTTTAGCAGCCAAGGTAAGCCTATGAAGGTTATGAAACCAGAACTGGCAATAGGCTGTATTGACTGGTATGTCCGATCGCTTAAAGATGCAAAGAAAGAAGTTTTAAACGTTCATTTCTTTGGAGGAGAACCTCTTTTTGCATCAAGGCTGGTCATGATGGCCGTCCATGCTGCCCGTGTAAAAGCTGAGGAGCACGGGCTGCAGGCTAAATTTGAAGTGGCCACCAATGGCGTGATGAGCAAAGCAACAGCCAGGTTTACAAGCGAGTTCATTGACTTTATCATGCTCTCTCTTGATGGTCCAAAGGATATTCATAATGTCCATCGTCCTAGGCCGGACGGTGCTGAAAGCTTTGAAGCAGTCTATGAAAGTGCTAGGATTTTCTCGGAAGGATCAACAAATTTGTGCCTCCGTGCCTGTATTACCTCTAAAACTGTGAATCTGATGGAAGAAATTGCAGCATGGTTCTATCAAGAATTCCGGCCAAGTGCGGTCTGTTTTGAGACTTGTCAGCCCAGCCCTGAGTCTATTGAGGCAGGATTGAAACCTCCTGACCCCTTAGAGTTTGCGTTGAATTTCGTCAAGGCCTCGTCATTGTTAGAGAGGTGCGGAGTTGAGACTGTTTATGCAACTTCTGATATCGACGCGCGCAGAATAAGCTTTTGTCCAGTTGCCAGGGATGTTGCCATAATTTCCCCTAATGGAGCTGTTGCAGGATGTTATCTTCTCGAGAAGGATTGGAAGTCCAGAGGCATGAATCTTAATCTCGGGCGTGTCTCATCTACAGGAGAGCTTATCTTGGATGATGAAGCAGTGGAGAGGTTACGGGCTGTAAATGTCTTGAATATACCCCGCTGCCAGAATTGTTTCTGCAAGTGGCACTGTGCTGGTGGTTGCCATGTGAACCACAGCTATCCGAGCTGCGAAAAAAGTTATGACGATCTATGTGTCCAAACGAGAATTATAGCTCTGTCCAATATTCTCAAGAGCCTGGGGAGGGAGGATATTTTTACGTGTCTGGTCGAGGATAGAGAAGCCCTTCAGCGGGTTATTCTTCAGAGTTCAGACCTTTTTGATATCAGGGAATCAAGGGATGCCTAAAAAAACTCAAGCCGAGATAAAGAAAAGCATTTACAGTCCCTTTGCAGGTGTGAAATGGATTATCGAGGAGGACGGAATTCTGTTGGTAAACCCAAAGGCAAAAATAAGTCTGAAACTGAACCAGACAGAATCCGCCTTGTGGCAGCTAAACACTGCCAAGACTCCTCAAAATCAACTTTCCTGCTTTTTAGCAGTGCTCAAAGGGATCTCCTTAGCCAAGGCAGAAGGATTTATTGAGGAATTATTCGATCAATGGATAGAATTAAGGTATCTGGAGTATAAATCTAGAGATTAAATAATCTTATGGCCAATATTTGTCTGACATCAATCTGTAATAGGAAATGTTCATACTGCTTTGCCCCAGATACTTCAGACTCCCCTGATTTTATGACTATTGATGATTTTAAGCGGTCGCTGGCTTTTCTAAGCCGTTCCAAAATAGACCAGGTAAGAATTCTTGGGGGGGAGCCTACACTTCATCCCGATTTCAAGGAAATAATGACACTGGCTGAAAACACTGGCCGGAAGATACTTCTGTTCACTAACGGACTTTTTTCCGATAAAGTGCTTGAATATCTAATGAACATCTCTCCTGAGACTCTAAGAGTGATGATAAATGTTACCCCACTGGATTCAATGAAAGAAAAAGATACAGCCCGACAGCATCGTGTTATTCAGAAGCTTGGACCAAGGTCTGCCCTCAGCTTCAACATCTACAAGCCAGATGTATCCTTTGATATTCTGATTGAGCTAATCGAAAGCAGTGAGGCCCAAAAGATGATTCGTTTGGGACTTGCCCTTCCTTGCCTCAATGGGAATAACGAGTCATTACATCCTCGCCAGTATCCTTATATCGGCTCAAGAATCATAAGTTTTGCGACTCAAGCAGACAGCCGCAACATTGTTGTAAGCTTTGATTGTGGTTTTGTGCCCTGCATGTTCGGTGAGGAAGGATTGAAAGCTCTCAAGGCTTCCAAGGCAGACGTTGGGTGGCGTTGTAATCCCATACTCGATATAAACACAGCGGGGCAAGTGCTCCATTGTTTTCCTTTGTCCAGTATGTATTCCGAACCCCTCACAAATGAGTTGGAAGCAGGAGTGCTGCGGACTAAATTTATGGAACAGACTTTTCCTTTTCGTCAGGCCGGAATTTATAGAGACTGCTCTTTTTGTGATTTGAAAAAATCTGAAATTTGTCCTGGGGGATGCCTTGCTGCCACTATACGCCGCTTCCAATAAAAGTATACAGAAATGAATTCTAAAATTGACAGTAATTATTTTTAAAGCTATATTTAATGGATGTTTTTTCATGAATAGACATTTTTTATGCCTTTGAAATGAAAGGAGAGGGAAAGATGAAGCGAAATGATATCAACAGGCAAAAGAGCTCTTTATCGCCTTCGGATAACGAGAAGCCTGAAGTTTATGCGGTGAAAAGGGGGAAGCAAGGTTGGAAGTTAAATCGCCGGAGCTTTCTGGCCAGTGCTGTAGCAGCGGGTGCTGCTTTAACAGGCGCCGGCATTGCCAAGAAAAAATCACCCGAGGAGCAAATTTTCCGTCCAGGAACTACCTCGGACATAAAATGCGAAGAGGTTATGGCACACTTGGGACGCATTGACGATATGGTAATTAGCCCAGATGGAGAGCTTCTGGTTACAGGATCAAATGACAGGATAAAATTTTGGTCCTTAGGCTTGGTAGCGTTGGAAGAATCAATAGATTCAAAAAAATCAGAAGTTTCAACTATAGAAATAAGCCCAGATGGAAAGTGGCTTCTTTCGGGAGGCTTAGACAAAACAGTAATGGTGTGGTCATTAAAAAAGAGAAAAGGACAGCTTCGCCTCAAACTACGAAAAATCTTTAAAAAACACAATAATAGGATTGAAGGGATTGTAATCACTCCCGATAGTAAATATGCAGTTTCAACAAGCTATGATGGAATTATTATGCTTTGGACTTTACCTAAATGTAAATTAATAAAGAGATGGTCGGCAAAAGATTATTTACATTGTCTAGCACTCAGCCCTGATGGCAAACATCTGGGGTCTGGGGGATCGAAATCTATTAAACTCTGGTCAATAGAAAAGGGGCATGAAGGAAATTTATTGAAAGAAATTGTCAAAAAATCTAGGGGTTTTATTAAAGCATTAGAATTTAGTCCAAACGGAAAAAGGTTAGCGTCTGCAAGCGAACAGGACTCCATGCTGAGAATTTGGTCTATACCTAGTGGGAAACTTAATAAAGTTTTTCAGGCCCAATCACCATGGGTTGAAGCCATTGCTATCAGTCCTGATGGCAAGTATATAGCTTCTGGGTATGAAAATACTAAGATTCATTCTTTTCCCAGTGGAAAACTCATAAAAAAGTTTGGTAACGTTTCGACAAGCGTCTTGGATAATGTCAGCAGCCTGATTTTTACTCATGACAGCAAGCAGTTAGTAGTAGGATATCGTGATGGACGCGTCAAGTTATGGGAATTCCGAATAGGAGAGCAAGTGCACTGTCTCATAGACCTTGAGGCTACCCCTAATGACAAATATGGAACTACATATAAATATCAGGATGAGAAAGGGCGCTGGGTCGAGATTACTGTACCAGCTTGCAAGTGTGCTCCTCCGATGCCCAAGGGATCTGTATGCACCTGTAACACTGTTCCAGGCAGATATTGCGGTTGTGAGGGCTATTGTAGTTGTGAGAGCTTCCACTACTGGTATCCTAACTGACAAAAAAAGTCAAATAAATTTAGATGTATTTATACACAATCCCCTTCGAAGAGAAATTCATCATATATCGTCCTCTTCTGCATGCTGCTTTTATCGGCAATAAGGCCATGACTGAGGTGGCTCAGAAATATGTAGATAGTAAAGAAAAAAATGTGCCTGCGGAGGACCAGGAAGCATATTCCTTTCTTCAGAAGATAGGATTTTTAGAACCAGACCCACCTCCACCGGCTCCTCCAGAGCCATGTTACCAACCAAAGACCACAGTCTTGCTGGCGACAAACCGCTGCAATCTTCGCTGTATATACTGCTATGCCGATGCAGGGGAGAAGCCACTCAAGGAGATGCCTGTTGAAACTGCGATTCAGGCAATAGATATCGCTGCGGCAAATGCTGAAAAGGTTGGTCAGCCATTCTTCGAGCTGGTTTTTCATGGAGGCGGAGAACCGACACAGCATTGGAATCTCCTGACTAAGGCAGTCGAGCATGCTCGCAACAAAACGGTCAACTGCCGTATAGCTATGTCCTCCAATGGTATCTGGAGTAGTAAACAGAGGGACTATTTGCTGGAAAATTTCGATGGTCTGTCGCTTTCATTCGATGGCACAAAAGAAGTGCAAGATACCCAACGCCCTACACCTGACGGTGGTAGTTCTTTTGATATAGTCATGAAGAGTGTCAAAGTCATGGACAAGAGAAAATTTCCTTACAATATTCGCCTCACCATAAGCAGCCCCTGGCTGGAGAAACTACCAGAATGCATCCGATTTATCTGTGAAGAAACAGGCTGTTATCATATCCAGGTTGAGCCCGCCTTCAGCATGTATCGGGAGGGCTGGCAGAACCCTAGTCCTGAAGACGCAGATCACTTTATCGAAGCCTTCATAGAATCAATGGATGTAGCAGAGAAATACAAGAAGGAGCTGATGTATGCGGGGGCACGTCCCTGGATGACAGTCTGTTCTTTCTGCAGTGCAGCAGAATCGGCGCTTGTAGTCAGGCCAGATGGGAAATTGGTTGCCTGCTATGAAGTTACGGATGCCAAGCATAAGCTGGCTGATATCTTCACTGTTGGAAGCCTTGAGGAAAAGGGAGCTGTGATCAATGAAGGAGCAAGGCAACGTTTAACAGATATGCGGCAGCAGAGGCTTGCTTTGTGTAGAGACTGTTTCTGTCTCTGGCATTGCGGCGGCGATTGTTCCTCACGCTGTTTTTCTCCAGATGGGACCGCTCATCTGCGCTTCGATCAACGCTGTCGCATCAATCAAGAACTCAGCAAGGAGATTCTTGCCCGGTACGTAGAAAGTACTGGAGGAGTATGGCGAGCAAAAGTGGAAATCTTAGACGAGGAGAAGGTTCATCCTGATAAAATATCTACTGAGGGACAGTGGAGGCAAACTGATAGAGTAAAAGAGAAGACGTAAATTTAAAAAAAGAAAGAAGATTTATGATAAAAAAGGGTTCCAAGCAAGCAAAGGCACTTAAAGAAAAGACCGCTAGACCTGCCCTTTCAAGGCGACAAGCTTTCAAGCAAATGTTTGGTGAGGCGTTGGTATGTTTTGATGAGATGCGAGGGCGCAAGCATTGTTCACTATCTGAACTGGAACAACTCGAGTGCGAGAAATTCGAAAAACTTATTCCTGTTATAGACCAGGATTTCAAATTATCTCTAGACGGGAACTGGCTTGTAGGGAAAGAACATGATAGCAGTGAGGAGCTCCGCTTCCTCGAGTTGACTCTTGATAAAACAACTGCCTTCAACCTTATTAATGGCAGGAACACTATTCAAGAGATTACTAGAATTTTTTCAGAGAAGATGAAATGGGAACTGGAGCAGAGCTTTAAATATATAAAGAATATGATCCTCAATCTGGTTAATCTCAGGCTCTGCAATTTTGCTAATCCAACTGATGATTAGCCTGGATTATTCAGGTTAGTTAATGATTGAGTGATAAACCTACTTAAAATCGCCAAAGACTTCAAGCCCGTTGACCAATACGGTTCTCCTCCTGGTCTGCCCATATACAGGTTGAAACAGTTCTCCCACTCTATATTTTACACACCTGGTTTAGTTTCCGTGGTAGCCAGCAACTTTGGCGATACTTTCCGGGATTTGTTACTCGGAAAACCTTCTCCGGGAGCACTGGAAACACTCATAGAACTAAAATCAAAAATCGTCAATAAGGCCAGGCAGTCATTAAAAACATACATGAATTTTCAGGATGACACTTTTGAGCCTGAATGCCTCACTCTCTACCTCCAAAACCAATGTAACTTGGCATGTGAGTATTGCTTGATCGATAGAAGAAGAATTCAGGAAGAAAAACTGCATCCTGAAACGGTTTTAGAAGGAACAAAAATTGTCGCAGTGAGCTGTAAGCGTAAAGGTCTACCGCTGACTGTTGTTTTCCATGGCTGGGGAGAACCCACCTATAATATCCACTTACTCCAGACTATGGTGAAGGCTGTAGATGGAGTAGCCACAAAGGCTGGTCTCAAACAATATCGCTATATCGCCACTAATGGAGTGATGTCTCAGGGAGTAGCTAACTACCTCACCAAAAACTTCGATCTAGTGGGTTTGTCTTGCGACGGGCCTGAGGATATTCAGGATTGCCAGCGTCCCCTCGTTAAATCAGGAAAGAGTTCCAGGTTTGTGAAACGCACTGCTTCTATCCTGAATGAAGAGGGCAAATCTTTATCTGTACGAACCACCATCACAAGGAAAACAATGCGGCGTCAGGAAGAAATAGCTGATTATATACTTCGGGAACTAAAGCCAGATGAGATTCACTTCGAGCCAGTGTATCGAGCTAGAACTGAAGGCTTTAGACCTGAAGACGCGCAGGAGTTTGTTGAACATTTTCGAAAGGCAAAAGATCTTGCTTCAGGCCAAGGCGTTAAACTGAGTTTTTCGGGCTCTCGGCTTCACACTATCCATGGTCCCTACTGTAATGTTTTCCGTAATGTGCTCAATCTTGTTCCCGGGCAGAAGGCAACGGCCTGTTTTGCTGAAGTCAATATATTTCCTGATGAGCGTTATATGATAGGAAAAAGACGGGGAAGATGCTTTGAGATAGATTGGGGAAAGCTTCAAAAATTGAAAATCGCCTTGAGCAGGAGTCCGAAATCATGCAAGTTTTGCTTCAATCATTACCACTGTGTAAGAACATGTCCTGATGAATGTGTGGGCGATGCCTATAACATCGAACAAAAAGGCTATAATGAGACATTCCGTTGCCAGGTACAATTATTCATGGCCGCTCAACAAATCTTGAGCTGTGCGAAACTAATAATTGATGAAACAGGTACTATTCCCATATTTGGCTGGAAAGAAATAAAGAACTTCCTATCTTCCAAATGAGCTCTTTAAGTATTTGAGGAATTCGCCTGCAGTTGAGAATAAAATTCAAATTGCTTTCAATAAGTAATCTCTGACAAGATTTCTTATTTGGTCTGATTTCTTTTTTATTTCCGAATTCTTGCTGTTTATTATGACACAATCATCTAAATAATATCCTGCTTTTTTCATTGCTATCCAACCACATAATACAGCAAAAGGTGAATCGTTGTTAATGTGTGATTTTATAAGGTCTGGTTTTTTGAATTTTTGATAGATTAATTCTTGTTTGCCGATATACCATAAAAAATGCCCATTTTCATGTCCCACAGTATAAGTTTTGCTTGTTTCATTTAAATTGCCTTTTATTAAAACAATATATCCGAATGCTTTTTCTTCTGAGCATTTAGCAGTGATTTCACCACACCAGCCACAGGCATCAATATAGTCAGGGCAAGGAATTTGCATTCTGAACTCGCTTCTTATTTCATTTATCCTTTCAAATACATCTACAATATCCTCTTCTTTTTTGTAGAATTGATTTTTCTTAAGTTCTACTTCAACAGCCAACTCTGGAATTTTTATATTTCCTGTAATAAAACCTTTGCTAATAAAGTAATTTTCTAATATTTTTTTCGGTTCAACTTTAGCCTGACTACTAGTATCAATAGCATGATTGTAATATTCAGGACTCTGATATAAGACACTCCCAAATAGACTAACTTGTAAACAGAGTACTCCTATCAACACTCCTTTTAAAATTCTTTCTATCTTTATATTTGATATAGGCATTTGTTGTAGAATTATGAATATTCTGTTTAATTACTATTTTAAAAGGATAATAGGTAACATGATGATGTGATGCACCTCCTCTGGGTGTCTATTTTGTGATAGATTACCCATGAGATTACAAAATCTAAATTTAGGAGGTGCACAAATGAATTATATGGGTATTGACCATCATAAGC
>Ga0209986_10000267_pt1 | contig 49804 bp, 40 predicted proteins | sample BlataG_FD_183168 | JGI IMG/M metagenome (GOLD analysis project Ga0209986, IMG submission 183168) | Deep subsurface microbial communities from Black Sea to uncover new lineages of life (NeLLi) - Black_00105 metaG (SPAdes) (version 2) | ecosystem: Environmental > Aquatic > Marine > Oceanic >... | reverse complement strand
CCGAATCTTCCGCTCCGGGCCAACCAACAGCGGCTCAATCAGCCCCGCCTCGTGGGCTGCCACTGCCGCGGCGAGTGACAGCTGGTCACAGGGATGGCAGACTGCCGTCACCAGCGGAGCAAGGCCGGCCGCCTGGGCAAGCAGGTCGAGGGAATCATCAGCGGGAGCGGTCGTCTTGGCCATGCCGACACCATACCTCACCACCGACGGCCCTGCCAAAGCTCGTGCGGCATGCAGCGCGAGCCGGCATCAGTCAGCCAGGCTCACCGTGGTCCCGGTACGGTAGGCTTCGTCTGCGGCCAGGACGATCTTCAGGCTCGACACCGCCTCGTCCATGTGGGCCGAAAGATCACGATCGTGCACGATGGCATCGAGGAAAAAATCCTGTTCGGCCCGACAGAGGCCGTCGTGGTCGGGTTCGTCGGCGCAGTCGAGGATCTCGTCTGGCTTGGCGAAGGACCCGTCCGCCGCCAATTCGCCATGGTGCAGTTTCAACGCCGCTGCCTTGGAGTGGGCATTGACGTCATCGGTGGCGACCTCGCCCTCCTTGACGCCGGTGATGCTGACTGAGCCCTTGGGCCCGACCACATCCTTCACAAAGTAGGCGGTCTCGCTCATCATCGGCCCCCACCCGGCCTCGTACCAGCCGACCGACCCGTCGGCGAAGGTCACCTGGAGATTACCGTAGTTGTACATGCCCGGGACCAGTTCGTCGGACAGCCGGGCCCCGATCGCCGACACCCGCACCGGTTTCGAACGGGTCATCTGGCACATGACGTCAACGTAATGCACACCGCAATCGACAATCGGTGACATCGACGCCATCAACGCCTGATGGGTCTTCCACATGTCGCCCGAAGCCTGCTGGTTCAGGTTCATCCGCATCACCAGCGGCTTGCCGAGCGTCTGGGCCACCTCAATGAACCGCTTCCAGGTGGGATGGACCCGCAGGATGTAGCCGATCACCAGCTTTCGGTCCGCGTCTCGGGCGGCCTGCACCACCCGCTCGGCATCACTGATGGTGACGGCAATCGGCTTTTCGAGGAAGACATGGCAGCCCGACTCGAACGCGGCAACCGCGTAGTCAGCATGGGTGTCGGGGTAGGTGTTGATCGACACCGCATCGGGCTGGGTGGCCCGCAAGGCCTCGTGAAAGTCGGAAAACTGCGGATAGTCAGCCCCGACAGCATCGAGCAGGTTCCGCCGCGACGCCTCTCCGCGAGCCACGATGCCGACGATCTCGAAACCGGGCATGGCGTGGTAGGCCTTGGCGTGGGAAATCCCCATGTGCCCGCAGCCAACAACAAGAATTTTGATCGGTGCTTGCATGATTCCATCCGGCTCGCTGAAACTGACAGCTGATCGGTCCCGCCGCAGCAGACGAGGCAGCGGCAGGATATCTGCGGCAACGCTTGGCGGTCTACCTGGCCGGCGGAGTATAGCGAACGTGGCGGTGGCACCGAAGGCAGCCCTGACGTTCCCGGGGGGCCGGCAGCCGACCGGACCGGGGATGATGACCTCGGGGCGACGGCCCGGGTTTCAGACCGGGTGCTTCCAGAGGCTGCCGGGTTATGGACACTGGTGGCAGCGAACGGCTCACGCCCGAACCATCCCCCTCACCGAGGCCAGAAATTGATGTCGCGTGTCTGGAGCTGCAACGAGTGGGACCCTTTGGAAGAGGTGATTGTCGGCAATCCACTGGCTGCCCGGTTCCCCCACGCCGACCCGAGTACGCGGCTGGCGGAATATCCCGACCGCGAGATCGACGCGATTCCGCAGGGACCATTTCCGCAGTGGATCATCGACGAGACCGAGGCAGACCTCGAGGCGTTCGTGCAGGTGCTCGAACAGGCGGGCGTGCGGGTGCGGCGGCCGGCAACCTGGCCACATGATGCTGAGTTTTCCACCGTCCACTGGACCAGCCGGGGCTATTACAACTATTGCCCCCGCGATGTGCTGCTGACGATTGGCGATCGAATCATCGAAACGCCCAACGTGATCCGCAGCCGGGCCCAGGAAACCGCCAGCTACAAGGACCTGCTCCTCGAATATCTCGACTCCGGAGCAAAGTGGTTCGCGGCCCCCAGGCCGATGCTCCGTGACGAACTGTTCGCCGTCGATCTCAGCCAGCCGACACCGCGAGAGGATGAACCAGCCTTCGACGCGGCCAATGTGCTGAGGTTCGGCGAGGACCTGCTCTACCTCGTCAGCGCGACGGGGAATCGCCGGGGCGGCCACTGGCTGCAGACGATCCTTGGTGAGAACTTTCGCGTCCATTTTCTCGAGGGCGTCTACTACGGGAGCCACATCGACTCGACGTTCGCCGCCCTCCGGCCCGGCTTGGTGCTCTGCAATCCGGCCCGAATCAATGACCAGACCCTGCCGGAGTTTCTGCGGCAGTGGCAGGTGATCATGAGCCCCCCGATGGAAAACACCGATCACTTTGACGCCGACTACCTCTCCCGGGCGATCGGCAGCGAATGGATCGACATGAACATCTTCAGCATCAGCCCGGAGGTGGTGGTGGTCGACCGGGACCAGCTGGGGCTGATCCGGCTGCTGGAGTCGCACGGGCTGACGGTGGTGCCACTGAAGCTGCGGCATTCCAAGATGCTGGGCGGCGGCTTTCACTGTGTCACGCTCGATGTGCGGCGGGCCGGCCGGATGGAACGGTACTTTGACTAAGCGGTGACCGACCTCGATGACGCCGCGGCATGAAGGGACCAGTACGTGACCGTAATCATCCCGACCGCCGCTGTACTTGGCATGCTGCTGCTGACGGCTGCCGCCTGGTGGCGGTACCGGTCGGTGGCGCGGGCAACCCGGGCGGAGTCCGGCGAAACCTGCCCCTTCAGCCTCACCGATCGCTTCAGCGATCACCATCTCGTCAATGCGCCGCACCAACGGGGCGTCCGCTGGCTGCCGGAGGTGTTTTCGCGTTCAGCCGCTCGATTCCCGAATCACCCGGCGCTCGAGGTGCCCGGCCGCGGCGAGCGGCTGACCTACGCCGAACTCGATCAGGCTGCCGAACGAATCGCGGCGGCAGTGGCGGGTTTTCTCAGCGGTCCCGATCAGGTGGTGGCCGTGGCGATGCCGCAGGACAGCTCCCATATTGTTGCGGCGCATCTCGGCGTGCTGCGGGCCGGCGGCGTGATGCTCTTTCTCGATGCGGCCGCCCCCGAGCCCTTGATCGAGCACATGCTCGCCGATGCCGATCCCGTGCTGGTGCTCACCCGCGGCCAGGCAAGCTTCAGGGGCCTGCCGACGGTCGATCTCAACCGGCTGCCAGAACAGGCAGAGCCGAGGCAACCGCCCGCCTGGTGGGATGATCCGGCGGATCGGCTCGCCTCGCTCTTTTACACCAGCGGCACCACCGGCAGGCCCAAGGGCGTGGAGTGCCCGCATGCCGGCTACGTGAACCTGGCCCTGAGCTATGCCGACACCTTTGATCTGGTACCGGGGTTTGATGCGACCACGCTCACCTCTTCACTCGGCTACGACGGCAGCATCTCGGAGCTGTATTCCGCCTGGGTGAGCGGCTGTACGGTCGTGCTGCTGACCAAGGAAGAGGTCCGCTCCGGCCCCGACCTTGTGCCGATCCTGGCTGCGGCAGAGGTCACGGTGCTCTTCTGTCCGCCGGTGCTGCTGACCACGCTCACCGCACAACCCGAGATCGATCTGCCCTATCCACTCTGTCGCTTCATCGTCCCGGCTGGCGAGGCATTTCCCGCAGCGCTCGTCGAGCCCTGGACCCGCGGCCGACGGCAGATCTTCAACACCTACGGGCCCACCGAGGCCAGTACCGACACCAGCCGCCAGAGCCTGCGGCCGGACCAGCCGGTGACGATCGGCGGGCCGTTCCCGAACGTGACCTATGTGATCCTCGAGGAAGGCGGGAGCCGTGAGCTTCCGCACGGGGAAACCGGTGAACTCTGCATTGGCGGGGTGCAGCTGGCCCGCGGGTATCGCAACCTGCCGGAACAGACCGCTGAAAAGTTCTTCGAGCACGCCCGCTTCGGCCGGCTCTACCGCACCGGCGACCGCTGCTGGATCGACGCCGCCCGCCAGCAGGTGCACTTCCTCGGCCGCATGGATGCCCAGCTGAAAGTCCGCGGGCACCGCGTCGAGATCCAGCCGGTGGAGGACCTGCTGCAGACGCGGTTCACCGAAATTGAATCGGCCGTGCTCGACTATCAGGATGGCGAACTGATCGCGTTTGTGGTCGCCTCCGGGCCTGCCGCCGGGCAGCTCCCAGCCGACCGTGAAGTAGCGGCGGCTCCAGAGGCCTGGGCCACGCCACTGCTGGCCGAACTCGCCGCGGAGCTCGCCGAGCCCTCGGTGCCCTCACGGCTGTTCCTGGTCCGCCGCTTCCCGCTCAAGCCACTTTCGGGAAAGATCGACCGCGGGGCCCTACCGCGGATCAACCGGCTGACCGGCGGGCCGCCGCCAGCGGAGCCGGAGCCCGCCGGGGATGCAGCGGCCGGCCCCGCCGCCGATGAAGGTCGCGCCGCTGCGGCCACCCCCGAGGCGGGCCCGGCCCTGGCGATCTGTCGGGCGGTGCTGGGGCCCCAGCTGGGATGGCAGGATCGGTTTCTCGACCATGGCGGTCACTCGATCGCCATCGCCCGGCTGGCGCAGCAGCTTCAGGCAGCTGGCTTTGTGGTGAGTGTGCGAGAGCTGCTCTCGACGGTGGCCACCCCGGCAGCGGTGGCGGCACGGCCCCGGCAGCCCCGGTCGGTCAGCGTCGAACCGGCGGAACAGCAGGGCCCGGCAGCCGCCAGAACCCCCGATGAGGCGGCGGCCCGGCGGCTCTCGCCGGTGGCCTTCACGCTGCTGCAGGTCGGCCTGCTCGGTCTGCTCTACCTGCCGGCGCTGACCGCGTTGATCCTGCTGGTGACGATGGGCCGGCTCGATCGCCTTGCTAGCGAAGCGGGACTGCTGGGGTTCCTGGCCGCCGGCGTCGCGGTCGCGGCCGCTGCCCTCCTGCTGCCGTTTGGAGCGCTGGCGTGGGTGGGCCTGCTGGCCGCGGCGATGGGGCCTCGCTGGCGGGACGCGGCGGCCGGCGTCTATCCCAAGTGGAGCTGGATGCACCTGCGGGTCTGGTGGCTCGGCCGGCGGCAGCAGCTGGTGCTGCAGCCGCTCTCCACCTCATTCCGCTGGCCACTGCTGATGGCGGCCGTGCTGCGGCGGCTGGGGGCACAGGTCGGCGGCAATCTGCAGGCGGCGGCGGATGCCGAGTTTTACGGGCCGCTGAGCCTGTTGGAGATCGGTGAAGATGTTGCCATTCAGACCGGCGGCTGCATTGCCACCTGCCGCTGGGTCGGGCAGGAGCTGCACCTGGGCCCGGTGCGGCTTGGTGACGGATGTGTGGTCGGGATGCGGGCGGGGGTGGCTGCCGGTGCGACGGTGGGGCGGGGCACCTGGATCACGCCACTGTCGGCTGCCCTCGGGCCAACCGGAACGGCCGAACTGCTGGAGGGCGGGGCCGGCCAGCAGCAGGGCAGGGTGGTGCAGCTGGGGCGTCCGACACGGGTATACCCGCCCGTCACCCCAACTGCGGGCCGCGAAGCCGCCGGGGTGATGCTGCAGCTCGCCCTTGAGCTGGTGCTGGTGGTGCTGCCGGCGGCGACGATTGCCTGGGCCGGGGCGAGCCTGCCGCTGGGCGGAGCCGCAGCCCGGGGGCAGCGGCTCAGCGACCTGCCGCCGGGCCCGTTGCTGGGCTGGCTGGCCGTCTATGCCGTGGTCACCACCTGGCTGAGTGTGGTGGGAATCTCGCTGATCGGCTGCCTGTTTCTCCGGCTCACCCGTCGTGGTCCCGGGCTGCTGCCGCTCGGTGGCCTGGCGGCCAGCCTGCTGTTCTACCGGCAGCGAAAGCTGAACCAGATTCAGCGGATCTGGAGCTGGTCGATCACCGGACAGTATCTGCGGGCCCTTGCCGGTCTGCGGCTGGACCGCGTCGGGGCGAGTGAGTGTGATGTGATGTTCAACCTCGTCCCTGAAATGGTGCGGACGGGCGCAGAGGTCTTCTGGTCACACGGCTGTTACACCAGCGTGCTCTCGCACGACGCGAAGCATGCCCGGCTCGGTCAGGCCGACCTGCCGGGGGACGTGCTGGTGGGCAACAACGCCGTTGTCGAACCAGGGCAGTTTCCCAGCCGGCTGCTGGTGGGTGTTTCGACGCCCGCCAGTGACATCCGCTTTCGTCGTCAACTGCGGACCCGACCGGGGCGGCCGCTGACGATTGCCGGAAACCCCCCGCTGGTCTTCGCCCCAGCCGACACCGCTCCACCCGGTGCGAGGGACCAGCTGCCGGGCTTTGGCCTGTTTCTGACGCGTGTCGCCCTCAACGACGTTCTGCGGGTCTCCCTGCTGCCGATTGCCGAGGTGCTCGTCTATACCCTGCTGGTGATCAGCCTCGTGTCGATCGGCAGCCAGCCGGTGGTGGCCGCCGGGCTATCGCTGGTGCTCACCGAGGCGGCACTGGTCGGCCTGGCAGTGGCCACCAAAGCCCTGCTGGTGGGTGGCAGCTGGGGCCGCAACGATTCCACCCCCTTCTGGTCACTCCGGCACTTCTGCTATTTCTTCGCGCAGGATTGTTTCTTTGTCTGGTGCCGGCGTCCACTGCGGGCTACGGCCGGGACACTGCTGGCCAATCCGATCCTCCGTCGGCTGGGCTGCCGCGTCGGCCGCCGATCACTCTTCAGCTCACCCCTGCAGGCCTTCGACTTCAACGCCGTCAGCCTAGGTGACGACTGTCTCGTTAGTGGCATCCTGCAACTGCATAGTTTTGAGGACATGCAGCTGAAGGTGAAGCGATTTCAGCTGGGGAATGGTTCAGCCGTGAATGTCGGCGCCACGATCATGGGCGGGGCGGAGATCGCCGCCGGCTCCACGATCGACGCCCACGGCCTGGTGCTCAAAGACATGGTCCTTTCCAAGGGGCATTACCGGGGCAGTCCGGTGGAAGAGATCGCCGCACCCGAGCCGGCACCGGGCAGCAACGCCGTCACCGCCCCGACCACGATGGCGGGAGAAGAGTGCCATGAAACCGGTTGAGGCAGGCCGGTGGGGCGGCGGCGCGGTTCTCGCCGCTCAAGCAGTGGTGACCAACCACTTTGCAGGCACGGCCTACAGGCTGCCCTTGCCGCCGGTGATCGAGGCTGCCGGAACCACGATCCTATTTGCGGGGTTTGCCAAAGACGACTCGCTGACGGCCGCCTGTGGGAGGATGCTCTCAGCGGCGGAGCGGGAGCGGGCGGGCCGCTTTGCCACGGCCGAACTGCAGCGGGCATTTGTGCAGCGGCGGGCGTTCCGCCGGTATGCCGCGGCCCAGGCAACCGGCGACGGGGCCGCGCTGACCAGACACGATTTTGCTGCTGAGCCCGGGGGCCGCCCCTGGCTGCCGACGGCCTGCGGGGTGTCGTGGAGTTTTTCATCCTGCCAGCAGGGCATGCTCGCCGCCTGGTCGTGCGGGGCGGAAGTCGGCGTCGATCTCGAGGACCGGGCCCGACAGATCGACTGTCTGCCGCTGGCCAGCCGCTTCTTTGCAGCGGCTGAGACCCGCCTTGTCGCCGAGGCCTCCGGGGCTTCCCGGGTAGCCACCTTCCTCCGACTCTGGTGCCTCAAGGAAGCGGCGCTCAAGGCGATCGGTAAGGGGATCGTCGCCGGGCTCGACCGCTTTGTCTTCACCCTCGAGCCCAAGGTACGGCTCGTCGCTGCCCCTCAGGAGCAGGGAGCGGTGACGCGATTTACCGCCTCCGAACCAAGCTGCGATCAGCTGCAAAATTCCGGCTTGGCGGCAGCCGTGGTGCTGCGGATGCCGGCGGTGCCCGTTCGCCAGAGCCATTCGGCCGGGCCATAGCGGAATCGCCGAAGCCACCAGCTGCAGACCAGCAGCTGCCCGGCATAGATCCCGATGGCCGCGGCAGTCACCGCCAGTGGCCCGAGCCGGTAAGCCTGGCCAAGCCCATATCCATAAAAGAGCGTCGTGAAGGCGAGTGTCTGCGTCAGGTACACACTCAGCCCCATCCGGCCAGCTGCGGCCAACGGGGCAAGCCACCGCCGCCCCCGGCAGGTGTCGGCCAGCAGCAGGACCGCGGCGGCTTCGCCGGTCGCCACCAGCAGCGTGCCGCTGGTGAAGAGCAGATCGCCGGTAAAGGTGAGGGGCACCGAGGCCCGATTGACGCGGTAGACGTCATAGCCGGCGATCCAGCCCAGGGCCGCCTCGGCGACGACCGCCAACAGGCCGGCCCCGAGGCACCATCCGCAGATCCGGCTCAGCAGCGGCCGCTGGGCCACCGGATTCATGAGCACCCCCGACCGGGCCAGGCAGACTCCGAGGAGCAACAACGCCAGGACGGCAAGGCCCGAATCGGGCCAGGCGGTGTCGGCCCAGGGAATCTCCAGCAGGTCTTCGGCGTTGTACTGAAGAATTTCGCTGAGCGAACCGGTCGCGTAGATGCTTGCTGCCTGTTCCTCGAGCAGCACTTCGTCCGCCTCGGCAACCGAGACGACGGCGTGCAGGTCGTCTCCTGCGCGGTCCGGACCGAGGGCATGGGCCAGCGGGAAGACAGCCAGCAGGCAGCCCGCCGCTGCGAGCAGCCACCGGGTGGGCAACTCCACAAACACCAGGAGCAAGAGGCCTAGTTCTGCGTAGAGCCGAAGAATGTCGCCGTCGTAGAGCAGGGCGTGGACTGAGCCGAAGGCCAGCAGAATCAGCAGGCGGCGGAGCATGCGGGGACGGGCCAACGCCCGCGGCCAACGGCTGAGCTGCGTGGCAAAGCTGAAGCCGAACAGCAGGCTGAAGAGTGTCCACGACTTCGACTCAAACAGGGCATGCTTGAGCATGAAGCAGAGCCGGTTGGCCGGATCGTTCCAGGCGATTGAGTCGGCCCCGAACGAATACATGTTCACCAGCAGCACACCGAACAGCGCAAAGCCCCGCACGGCATCGATGCCGTCGTGGCGGGCTATCTGCTGTCCACCCGCGTGGTCGGGTGGCTCCGGAGGGCTCCTTCCAGAAGGGACGAGCAGCCGGTGCAAATAGCCTGCCGCTGCTGGAAGCGGCGATCGGCAACGCCGAGAACCCTCGGTGTTTTCGGGTGTTACCCGCGCAGAAGGTCGATCGCCCGCCTGCGCGGATGAGGAACTGGGCGGGCTTTTTCCAGGGACGGCTAGCAGAGCACTTCCCATTCTGCACCGATGAGATCGATGGATTGGCCGATGCCGAGGTCGCGAGCGCGGCGGTAAAGGGACGTGGCCACGGCAAGGTCCTCGATCGCCAGGCCGAAGGGATTGAAGAAAATCCGCTCGTCGTTGGTTTCACGGCCGGGACGGCTGCCCACGATGATCTCACCAAATTCGGCATGAACCTGCTGCCGATCAAGCAGCCCCGCGCGGTGCATCCGGGCCAGCACCCGGTCGGAGTGGATGCACTGCTCCCAGTCATCGACCACAATCTTGTCGGCCCGCTGCACAAAGGCAAACGTCGGATCCATCAGCGAGACATTGAGGAACAGGGAGCCGGCGCGAAAACACGCTGGATCCAGATAGGCCTCCTGGGCTGTCGTGGCGGCAAGGGCGATGTCTGCCTCGGCGACCGCCTCCTCGTAGCGGCTCATGACCTCCACCCGAACCCCCAGCTTCTCCATGTGGTCGGCAAAGCGGTCGGCCCGCGACACATCGAGGTCGAAGCAGCGGAAGGTCACAAGTGCCGGGAACCAGGTGTGCAGCAGGTGCAGGGTGAGGGCCGCAATCCGGCCTGCCCCCACCACCCCCACAGTGCGGGCATCGGCCCTGGCCAGCCGCCGGGCCGCCAGCCCCTGGACGACGGCCGTCCGCAACGCCGAGACCAGCCCGCCTTCCATGATCGCCAGAGGCAGCCGGGTTTCGGCATCATTCAGCACGATCACGGCGTTGGCCCGCGGCAGGCCGCGGCTTGGATTCTGATGCGCACTGCCAATCCACTTGATGCCCTCGATGTCAAAGCTGCCACCCAGGTGGGCGGCAAGACCGATAAAGCGATCGGCAACATGGGGCCGCTCGGGCCGCTTCAGAAAGCTGCTCGGCGGGGCGGTAAAATCACCGGCGGCATGAATCCGGAACATCTCTTCGAGGGCAGTCGCTGCCAGCTCGAAATCTGCCGCCCCGCAGGCCAGCAGGTCGCGCTGCGTCAACAGGAGCGTCATGCGGTGCTCTCCGGCGAGTCATCGGCAAACAGCTGCGGCACATCGATCCCCCGAACCGACAACCACTCTTTGTCGAACTGTGTGTCACTGTACCGGCTGCCGTGGTCGGGCAGCACCGCCACGAGATTGTCATCGGGGCCATAACTGGTCGCGGCGATGTTGCGCATCACGTGCAGGACCGCTCCGCCGGTTCCGCCGGCGAGGATGCCTTCGCAACGGGCCAGTTCGACAGCTGCCTGAATCGCCTCTGCTGCCTGGACGTATACCACCCGATCAACGAATTGCCAGAATGAGGGCGGGTCGTAGTTGGCCGGCGCGATACTCGTCCCCATGCCGTTGAGATGCCGCGGGGCCGCGCCATGATTCCCCGGCAGAGCCAGCGAGCCATGCTCGTCGACCAGCCAGATATCGGTCTGCGGTGAGTGTTCGCGAAAAAAACGGGCAACGCCCATCGAACTGCCACCGGTGCCGGCACAGAGCACCACCGCCCGCACCCGGCCTTCAAGGGCCTCGAGAATCTCCGGCCCGGTGGTGGCCTGGTGCGCCGCCAGATTGGCCGGACTGTCGTACTGGTCGAGGTACACCGCCCCGGGATATTCGGCCTGCAGTTCGGTGACCCGGGCCAGTCGGGTGAGGTGGTAGCCGCCGGTGTGATCCCGCCGATAGACCTTCACGACCGTCGCCCCATACAGCCGTAGGCTCCGCTCCGTTGCCGGTGAGATCTTCGGGTCCACCACGCAGATCAGCCGGAAGCCCTTGACCGCGCAGACCAGCGCCATCGCCAGCCCCATGTTGCCCGACGTCGCCACGATGATCGTGCTACCGCTTCGCAGTCCGTTTACGACCTCGGCCTCCTCGATCATCCGTACTGCCGCCCGATCCTTCATGCTGCCGCTGGGATTGAGCGATTCGAGTTTCCCGTACAGGGTCGGCTCCAACCCCGTGCCGTATCGGCTCAGCCGCACCAGGGGTGTCTGGCCAATCACGTCAAGGACCGAATCACCGACGCGACTGAATGAAACCGGGATTTCCTGGAGGTGATCAGAAGGGCCCATGCGTCGCTCACGGTATTGCGGCAGCGTCACTTCCCCGACGCCTCCCCCCAGCATACCCGACCGCAGGTGAGCAGCAGCCGACCAAGCAGCGCGGCCGGTTGCTGGATACCCTGTACCCCTTGACTTCGATACCGCTGGATGGGGCGGGCCCGACGGAGCAGATGTTTCGAGGAGCATGCATGACGCTTTTCCAGCGGTTACGGGATGCCATTGCCACCACCGGAGCCGTGCCTGGCCGACGGGGGCCGAGTTGGCTCCACGCGGCTGAGTTGCTGAAATCTCGCTGCTGGCCGTCCGCGGATGGATTCCCAACCTGCGATCAGGTGATTTCAAGTTGCGGAGGAATCGGCCTGCAGAGGGCTCAGTCAGTGGCGGCGATCGCTTCGGCGACAGCTTCCACTGCGGCCGCGATCTGTTCCTCGCTGTGCTCACTGGTGAGGAAGAACCGAATCCGGGCCTGCGACTCGCGGACGGCCGGATAGAGGATCGGCCGGGCGTTGATTCCGACCTCGAGGAGCCGCTGCGAGACAGCCAGTGCCCGCTGGGAACTGCCCACGATCACCGGCACCACCGGGGTGTCGCCGCTGGCACCGGTGTCGAGCCCAGCGTCGGTCGCAAACTTGAGAAACAACTCGGACCGTTCCCGTAGCTGGGTCACCCGCCACGGCTCTCGGCGGATCACCCGCACCGCCTCGAGCGCGGCGGCGGCGTTCGGGGGGGAACAGGCCGTCGAGAAGACGAAGGCGGGCGTCGTCAGCCCCAGATAGTCGACCAGCCGGGCCGCACCGGCCAGGTAGCCGCCGCCCGATCCGAGCGCCTTGCTGATCGTCCCCATCCAGAGGTCGCCCTCCGCCGGGTTGACACCAAAGTGCTCGCAGATGCCCCGGCCGCCGGCGCCGAGCGTACCGAGCGAATGAGCCTCGTCGCAGTAGAGCAGCGCGTCGTGCCGTCGCTTGACATCGATGAACCGTGGCAGGTCGGGATAGTCGCCGTCCATGCTGTAGACGCCCTCAATCGCCACCACCACCCGGCGGTAGCGGCCGCGGATGTCACGCAGGAGCCCATCGAGCTGCTCATGGTCGTTGTGGCGGAAGCTGCGGCGGGCTGCCGCCGATGCCGTCGCCCCCTGGACGATGCTGTTGTGGGCCAGTTCGTCGTACAGGATCAGGTCGCCCTCGCCGAAGAGATGCGCGAAGACCGAGGCGTTGGTGCCGTACCCGCAGGGAAACACCGTCGCTCGTTCCGCCCCGAGGAATGCGGCCAGCTCGGCATCAAGCTGGTCGTGAACGGTCGTGTTGCCGCCCACCATCCGGCTGGCCGAGCCGCTGGTCCCGAAGCGGTCGATCGCCTCCTTGGCCGCCCTGGTGACGTCAGGGTGGGCGGCGAGGCCGAGGTAATCGAAGCTCGTGAAGCTCACGACCTCACGGCCGGCGATCCGGGCCGTCCGGCCCCGCACTGACTCGTTGGCCAGCCGAAACGGATTGGCAAGCCCTGCCTGCCTCAGGTCGGCCAGCCGCTTCTCAAGCGCCGCCACCTCGGGAAACAAATCGGCCAGATCCCGCGGCTCCGAGGATTCGGCCGCGGCGATCGCCAGTGTCCTGGCCCGCGCAGTGTTCTGCGTGGCAGGGGGATGGGCAGGTGTCCGACTCTCGGTTCGATCGACCGCGTCGAACATCCGTTCGGCCACGCAGTCAACGAGATCCTGGCAGGTCCGAACATCCATCAACCAGTCCTCGTGAAACCGCATCACGTAACGGCCTTCAAGCCGAGCGATCGCATCGCCCAACCGCCCCGGATCGATGCCGGCCGCCTCCAGATTCGAACCCATCGAGAGCGGCCGGCGACTGGAGGGAGGAAGCACCCGCTCGAGTTCAGCGATCACCACGTCTGCGATCACTTCCCATCGATGGGCACCTGGACTACCACGGCCGGCAGATGCACCCGCGTTGCCGGGACTCGACGTCACCTCTTGCAAGAGAATCATGGCTCAGGCCGCCTCCTCTGTTGCTGCTGCAATATCGAAACCCGCTTTTCCTCGATCAACATTATGGCGATTGGCGAGCAAACAACCAGTGAATCCCGGCTGAATACCCGCCGCGGCGTCATCCAGCACTTCGCCAGAGGACGCTTTTTTGCCGGCACAAACGCGGCCTGTGAAGATCTGCCGGCTGAAATGGCTGGTTGCGTCATGCGGCACGAGACGGTTGAGCGCACTCGGTAACCAGTTTTCGAGGAACGAGGGGCACCCTCACCCCCGTCGAGAAACCGACCGTTTTCGCAAGTTCGGACGGCGAGTGGCCCTTCCGCGGGCGTCGGAACGTTGCATTCATGCCGAGAACCCGATTCGCAGACGCCACACGGTTCCTGCGGGCCCGCTGTATTCCCAAGGCCGACCGCAATCAATTCAGAGGGGATGAGCGGAAGGCTCATTTTCAAGCAATCCGTACCGGTTCGCCGAATGTCGTGGTCGCACGCATCGGATACGATTGGCGGTGAGCCAATCTGGGTCTTCCGCTCCTGCCGGCACCACCCTGGACGGCTCCACCGCCCACCTCCAGCAGACACTCAATCGCCTCCAGGCCAGCCGGTATCGTGCGGGGAATTCGAGTGACGACCGATTGCCCACCGGTCAGGCCGTCGGCACCCCAACTGCCTTGGCTGATGCAGCACTACGGGGGAGCCTGGAGGCGATGTCGCTTTCGCTACAGAGATGGCAACAGGCCGCTGGTACTGTGACCTGGCAAATAGCTCTCTCCCCGGAATACCTCCATGCCAGCCGCTGTTGTCAACTTTGCCGCTGATCGCGGCTCAGTCGAACTCCGTGAAGTCGGCGTTCCGGAAATCGGCTCTCACGATGTGCTGCTTGAAGTCGCCAATGTCGGCGTCTGCGGCAGCGATCTCCACCAGTGGACCGGCGACCATTCCTGGCCGGTCAACTATCCGGTCGTGCTCGGCCATGAGTTCGGCGGCACGATTGTCGCAGTCGGTGACAGCGTGACCGGCTGGCACGAAGGCGATCGTGTCGTCAGTGAGACCGCCGCGATCATCGACCCCGACAGCCCGCTGACCCGCCGCGGACTCTACAACCTCGACCCAGGCCGCAAGGGGTTTGGCTACGGCGTCAACGGCGCAATGACGCGGTTTGTCTGCGTGCCCGCCCGAATTCTCCACCGCCTGCCTGCCGGTCTGTCCTTCGAGCAGGCCTGCCTGACCGAGCCCTGCTGCGTCGCCTATTCGGCGGTGGTCAAGAACGCCCGCATCGAGCCGGGCGACCGGGTCGTGGTGCTGGGGCCGGGCACGATCGGCATTCTCTGCGCCGCCATTGCCCGGCTCTGTGGGGCGGAGGTGGCGGTGGTCGGACTGCCGGCCGATCAGGGCCGGCTGGAAGTGGCGAAGCAGTATGGCTGTGACATCATTGTCGGTGACGCCCGGTCCTGGGCCCTCGACCGCGACGGCCTGGGCTGCGACGGGGTGGTCGATGCCGCCGGGGCCAGTGCCACCCTCAAGATCGCCCTCGACCTCGTGCGACCGGCCGGCTGGATTGCCAAGGTGGGCTGGGGCCCACAGCCGCTGGGCTTCTCCCTCGATCCACTGGTACAGAAAAATGTCACGCTGCAGGGCAGTTTCAGCCACAACTGGCCGATCTGGGAGCGGGTGATCGCGCTGCTGGCCGGTGGTCGGCTCGATGTCCAGCCGATCATCGGCGGGGTCTGGCCGCTTGAGCAGTGGCACGATGCCTTCGAGCAGATGCACACCGGACAGGTCGTCAAGAGCGTCCTCACCCCCGCGTGATCACCGCCCCACCTGCAACGGAACCTCAGCATGAGTCGGCTCACCGGGAAGGTCGTGATCGTCACCGGCAGTGGCACCGGGATCGGCCGGGCGATCGCCCTGCGGGCGGCAGCCGAGGGGGCGGCGGTGGTGATTCACGACCGGCTGGCCGAGCTTGTCCCGCCCGCCGTCGCCGCCGTCGAGGCTGCCGGGGCCCGGGCGGTTGGACATGTTGAAGACCTCACGGCCGACGGCTGCCCCGAGCGGCTGGTGCAACTGGCGGTCGACAGCTTTGGCCGGCTTGATTCGATCGTCAACAACGCGGCCATCATCACCGACGGCGACATTCACACGACCGATGCCGCGGCCTTTGACCGCACCCTCGCCGTCAACACCCTCGCACCGCTGCGACTGATCCAGGCCGCCCTGCCGCAGCTCCGGGCCAGCCGCGGCAGCGTGCTGAACATCGGCAGTGTCAACGCCTGGTGCGGAGAGCCGAACCTGCTGCCCTATGCGATCTCGAAGGGGGCGCTGATGACGCTCACCCGGAACCTGGGTGACGTGCTCTTTCGTGAGGCGGGCGTGCGGGTCAACCAGATCAACCCTGGCTGGGTGCTCACCGAAAACGAGGCGACCCGCAAGCGGGCCGACGGGCTGGCCCCAGACTGGCCGAGCCACCTGCCACGCGAGTTCTGTCCCGCCGGCCGGTTGATCAGGCCGGAGGAGATCGCGGCGGCGGCGATCTATTGGCTGGCTGATGAGTGCGGCCCGATCAGCGGCCAGGTCGTTGACCTCGAACAGCATCCCTTCATCGGCCGCAACCCTCCCAAAAACCCCACGACTGTTCCGCCACCACGCTCATGACGCCTCAGCCCGCCGCCACACAACCCGCCGCGCCACCACTGGCTGCCTTTCCCAAGGCCTTCATGCAGGCCCTCTGCAAAGATGGCAGCATGCCGGTGTCAGACTGGATTCGGTTGGCCGCGCCGCTGGGCCTGGACGGTCTGGAATGGTACGCCGGCTTCCTGGAGATGGCCGATGAGGCCAACTGGACCCGGTTTCGGCGGGAGGTCGAGGCCGAGGGCATGACCATTCCGATGCTCTGCTGCTCACCCGACTTTACGCATCCCGAGCAGGCGTTCCGCAACCGCGAGATCGCCAAACAGAAGCGGTGGATCGACATGACCGCCAGCCTCGGTGGCAGCTATTGCCGGGTGCTCTCCGGGCAGCGGCGGCCGGAGTTGTCACCCGCCGAAGGCATCCGGCTGGCTGCCGACTCGATCGAGGCCTGCCTGCCCCATGCGGCCGCCTGCGGCGTGACGCTGATCCTGGAAAACCACTACAAGGATGACTTCTGGGAATATCCAGAGTTCGCCCAGAAGATGGACCTGTTCTGCAGCCTGGTCGAGGCGATCGACAGCCCGCACTTCGGGGTCAATTATGACCCCAGCAACGCTTTCCTGGCAGGCGACGATCCGCTGGAACTGCTCCGCCGGATTTCGCACCGGGTGGTCACGATGCACGCCAGCGATCGCTCACTGGTATCGGGCACCCTAGCCGACCTGCGGCGGGAAGAGGAGGGGGCGGTGGGCTATGCCCGCCGGCTGCGGCACGGTGAGATTGGCAAGGGGCTCAACGACTACGACGCCATCTTCACCGAACTGGCTGGCCGTGGCTTCCGTGGCTGGATCAGCATTGAAGACGGCGTCGAGGGCATGGATCAGCTTGAACGGAGCGTCGCCTTTCTCCGGCGGAAGATTGCCGAGTACTGGCCGGCGGTGGTCGGCGGCTGACAGAGAGCTTTTCGAGCGCATCCAGCCCACGTCTATCGCCGGCTCGGGGCGGCAAAAGTCGCCTCGCGGGGCGAGGATACGCCCGATGCTCGTCGAGCGTTCGCCGACCCCCGAGCCTACCCTTCCTGGTTTGCCGGATCGTCGCGCCAGCGAACCCGGGTGCGATCTAGTGCCGCAAGTGTTCCGGAATTGTCGGCGTCGCCCCCCGCTGCCCGCAGACAAAAGCGGCCAGTTGAGCGGCGTGGTCGTGCATCTGCTCCAGCGGCCGGCTTTCGAGCAGCCCGACGATCAGGGCCGCCGTGAAGGCATCGCCCGCCCCGACGGTGTCGATGATGGTCGCCGCCTCAGCCGCCCGTTCTGATCGCTGCCCGCGGCCGACCAGCAGCGACCCGGCCGCGCCTCGGGTGACCGCCACCAGCTGCAGGCCGTAGGCTGCCACCAGGGCATCAGCCACCGCGACTGGATCGACACTTGCCAGCCCGCAGGCGGCGGCCACCACCGGCAGTTCCTCATCGTTGAGCTTCAGCACCGTGGCCAGCCCGAGGGAGTCGCGAATGAGTTCGGCCGAAAAAAACTGCTGCCGCAGATTGACATCAAACACCCTGATGGCCTGCGGCGCGGCAGCCAGAAACCGCCGGATTGTCTCGCGCGACTGGCGGGATCGCTGGCCGAGCGTGCCAAAACAGACCGCTTCAACAGCGGCCGCCAACGGCGGCAACTGAGGCTGCCAGGCAAGCTGATCCCAGGCCGTGTCGGTCGCAAACAGATAATTGGCGTCGCCTGTGGGCGAAAGCGTCACCTGAACGCTTCCAGTAGGGAAATCGGCATCCCGCTGCAGAAAGCGGCAGTCGACCCCATGGGCCGCCAAGGCGGCGAGGCCGCAGTCACCAAAGTCGTCACAGCCAACCCGGCTGATCATGGCGGTCGCCACACCGAGGGCGGCAGCATGGCAGGCCACATTGCCCGGCGCGCCACCCCAGACCGCCGCATCGGGGAAGAGATCCCAGAGCGTCTCGCCGATGGCGACAATCCGCGGCCAGTCTGTGGGGATCATGTTCATTGGCTCTGTACTTTACCCGATCGAGCACCCCTTGCCGGAAACCAGCAGCACCGCCTGCACCCCGAGAATGTCGCTTTCGCTACAGACGCTCACGCGGTGGGCGATCATGCTTCGCCCATGAAACCAACCGTGCAGATTTCGCTTGATCTGACCACTATCGATGAGGCCCTCAAGACCGCAGCCAGCGCCCGTCGAGCCGGCGTTGACTGGCTGGAGGCCGGCACGCCGCTGATTCTGGCCGAGGGCCTGCATGGTGTCCGGCAGCTGCGGGCCGCCTTCCCCGAGGTGCCGATCGTGGCCGACCTCAAGACGATGGACGGCGGCTACCTCGAGGCAGAGATGATGGCCCGGGCGGGAGCCACCCACGTGGTGGTGATGGCCCGCGCCCATCCTGAAACAATCAAGTGTGTCGTGAAGGCCGGGGCTGACTTCGGCTGCCAGGTGATGGGTGACAATCTTGGCTGCCCCGACATGGTGGCCGGTGCCCGGCAGCTGGAGGATCTCGGCTGCGACTATGTCATTCATCACATCGGCTACGACGAGCGGCGGGGCATTGCCGCGGCGGGCCGGCCGATGCCCAGTCCACTCGACCAGCTGCGCGAGGTCGTTGCTGCCGTGAGGGTGCCGGTGCAGGCGGTGGGTGGACTCTCGCTGGAGCAAGCCATCCGCTGCCCGGCCTACGGCGCGCCGCTGGTTGTCCTCGGCGCACCGCTCACGGTCGATGCCGACGCCTTCAAAACAGCCGATGGCGACCTGGAGGGATCGCTCCGACTCATCTGCGCGGCGGTCCATGCCCAGGAAGTCGGCGGCGAGCCACCCGGCCCGTGAACCGGCCGCCGACTCGTGGCATACTGTTGCCAGCAGGATCGGGCTGCCACCAGCGGCAGTCAGGGGCTTTGAGATGCGGCGATGAACAGGCGGCGAGGGCGACCACGAGCAGCAGCCGGCCGAGACTGGGCTGCCGAGCAGCAGCAGTTCCTCGCCACAATTGCAGCCGAGAGTCACTTTCATCGCGTCTTTGACGGCTTCGACGACGCCTTCTTTTTCGCCAAGAATCTGGCCGGCGAAACCCTGTTCTTCAGCCCCGGCATCCTCAGGCACATCGGTCTCAGCCGAACGGAAGAGATGCTGGGGGCCACCGACGACGAGCTGACCCCCGGGCCGTTTGCCGCGCATTACCGAGCTGACGACAAGCTGGTGATTGACAACAGGCAGCCCCTCACCGGCCATGTCGACGTCTGGTTCGACGAAGTCGGCCTGCCCGACTGGTACGAAACCAACAAATACCCGATCTTCGATCATGGCCACCAGGTCATTGGCGTGATGGGAACCCTCCGGCAGCTGCAAGGAGGAGTCCCCCCCGGCGCGGCCGGACCCCGGCTGGGGCCAGCCCTGGCGATCCTCCGGGAGCACCAGCGACGGTTTCCGCCGCTGGCCCGACTGGCCGCCGCCTGCGGCCTGTCGGCCCGACAACTGCAGCGGTCGTTCAACCAGATCTTCGGCTTTGGGCCGCGGACCTACTGGATGAAAGGCCGGATGCGGCTGGCCTGCATGGCCCTGCGAGAGGGCAGCGACACGATCACCACGATCGCTGCTGAACTCGGCTTCTGCGACCAGAGTAACTTCACGCTCCACTTTCGCCGGCACACCGGCCAGACACCGGCCGCCTACCGGCAGGCCGGCGGTCACTCCGGGGGCGTCGCCGACAGCCGGAGTTCCCAGCGCGTTGCCGGGTCGGCCTGAAGCACCGCACCAAAGTGCAAATCGTACCCCAGGGCATATCCACGGATACGCAGCCGGTTCCAACCGCTCGCCAGCGGTACCGCCTGGGGCGAGTCAACCGTGTGATAGACACCCTGCTCTCGGCTGGTTTCGGCAAGCTGCTGCTCGTCAAGCCAGACCGTCAGGTTGTTCTGATGCTGCTGCGGAAAGGCGATCGCCACCTCCGTCGGTCGTGGCGCCCAGATCCAGACGCTGGTGAAGAAGAGGTTGCACCCGGCTGTATGAACCGGCTTGCCCTCGTCGGGATAGAGGCAGTGATCGATTGGCTTGGCGGTGCGGACCTGCCACTGCCCGCTCGCCGGCCGGGTCGTCGGTGCCGCCACTTCGACTGAGACGGCGAGATCATCGGGCGGGAAGACCGCGGCGTCGTACCCTTGCTGAAACTGCTGTTTGCTCTCCTGGGCGCCGGTGTACTCAGGCGGCTGCTCCAGCCGCCACGGGCCACTGGTCAACCAGGCCCTGATTGGCAGTCCTGCCACGAGTGGCTGAAACTGCAACTGTGACCAGGCCGCCGGAAAGAACCGGGCCTCCGTCGGCTCATCCTTCGTCTCGCGGCTGGCCGATCCATCGGCGTTCGACCACCAGAGCTTGCGGCTGCCGCCGATCGTCACCTCGAGGTTCCCTATCGTCCGCCAGCCGTCAGTCAGAACGGGCACCGTCGCCGGCAGCACCGAGCGGGGGATGACGGCTGTCAGCACCAGTTGCTTGTGATCGGCCGAGAGCTGGTGGCTGAGCTCAACCTCAGGGAGGAGCCCGACATGGGCAAAGCTCGTTCACTGGCCCGGCGAAGCATAGAGAAAAGGCCGTGGCTCGCCCGAGCCGTCCCACCGGGGGTAGAGGCCGACGGCGGCCGACCGAATGGTGCCGTTGTCGTCGTAAAGCCCGCAGACAATCCGGACATCCACCGGCCGGCCCGCTTGGTTCCTGCCGGTGGCGGCAGCATCGCCCTGCAGATAAAAGCTCAGGGTGGTGCCAGGCCGGTCATGGGCGAATATTCGCTCTGGTGCCGGCAATGGGGGCACCCGCATCGCCGCCTCGGTCTCGACCTGCCACCGCAGGAACACGGCGTCTTGAGCATACCCACACCGCACCTCCACCCGGTTCGTCTTGTCGCCAAACTGGACCGGCTCACAACTCTCCCAGCCGACAAGTGAACCATCCAACAGCGGTCCTGAACGGGGCAGGGGCTGCAGCCTCGCGACGCGGGCGGCACCAGCACCGCCGCGAATCTGGAGGGCCAACTCAGGGGGATTGGCAATCTGGTCGGCTTCGATGGCAATCGTCTCTGGCAGGGTCGTCAGTGGACAAATGCCGTTGGCAGTATTCCAGCCCTCAACCTCAAACAGCCAGGGCAGCGTCTTGCCCCAGCGGAGAAACACCCGGTCACCCACGGCATGGGCATTGCCGCTGGAAAATTCACCCGGGGTTCCATAGACCGAGTCATATTCCCGCTCGGCCGGCAGCAACAGGGTGTCGACATAGAGTCCGCTTTCCCATGCATAGACATGCATACCTTCATTTACTCGCTGGTCTGGAACCCGGCCGACGCCGACGACATCCGCCAGGAGACCAACCTCGTGCTGCTGCAGAAAGCCGAGGCGTTCGACGGCAGCTGAGATTTCCTGCCTTGGGCGTTGCAGTTTGTCTGGTTTCAGGCGTTCGCCACCCTCAAGCGCCAGCAGCGGCTGCGGCTGGTTTTTGATGACGCCCTTGCCCGTACTCTGGCGGACGAAGCGACGGCAGCTGAACCTGCTCTCGACGCTCGGCGGCTGGCCCTGGCCACCTGCCTGCAGAAGCTCCCGCCTGACCTGACCGCAAGTCAGGCCGCCGATCTCCGGTCCCACCTTGAGTCGCTACGCTGACCGCCAACGATCACCACGAGCGGTAACAGGCGGGCAAATTCCTGCCGCTCATCACGACCGCGGCTGTGGGCGGGTATTCACGGGCGAAACCTCGTCGAGCCTGAACTCTTTGCGGCTCAGGGCCTCGTAGTGGTGGCCGATGTCAATCTGCGCTCCTGCGGTGATCCGGTTGCCCTGCTCATCGAGCCGGGCGTTCATCGTCGCCTTCTTGCCACTGCGGCAGATCGTCTTGATCTCGATGATGTTGTCTGACCAGGCGAGCAGGTATTTGCTGCCCTCAAAGGGCTCGCCCCGGAAGTCTGTCCGGATGCCATAGCAGAGCACCGGAATCGAAAGCCGATCACAGATGAGCGTGAGCTGCAGAACCTGCTGCGGCGTGAGAAACTGCGCCTCATCGATGAGCAGGCAGTGCACTTTCCCCGCCTGCAGCCGCTGCTCGACCTCCCGAAAAAAGTCGTACTCCTGACCAAAGGCGATCGCCTCTGCTGAAATGCCGATTCGGGAGTGAATTTTTGGGCCACCGGCACGACTGTCGATCACCGGGGTATAGAGCAGCGCCTGCATCCCCCGCTCTCGGTAATTGTGGGCAGACTGTAGCAGCGTCGTGCTCTTACCCGCGTTCATCGCCGAATAATAGAAGTAGAGTTGGGCCATCAAGTTCTGTGGGTGGGGGAAGGCTGCAGACGAGATTGGATTGTGCCGAATACCCGCCGACCCGTGAAGAGGGGCCACCCCTCAGGCCTAGCAGACTGTGGATAACGACCGTCGCCGCGACAGGCAGCCACCGGGACAAAAAAACAACCGTATTGTAAGAACTGACAATAGCGGCCCCCACGGACCGCTCCTAAGATTCACTTCGACCACTGATGAAGTCGATGTCAAGCAGACCCGGAAACAGGTCGGGGGCCGCAGAATGTGGCGACCAGGGGGGAAAACACCTGAGCAGACAGCGGCTTCGAATGAATCGTTTGTTTCAAAAATCAACTTTCTTCCAGGAGGATTTGCGATGAACTTCAAACGCAGTCAGCCTTCCACGGCGTGGAGTTAAATAGGGACCGAATATGCCGCACCAGACCGTGTGCCAGCAGGGGATGGCCCCGCCAACAGCGTCAGCGGTGGATTTACCCTCATCGAACTGCTGGTGGTGATCGCCATCATCGGCGTCCTGGTTGGGCTCCTCCTGCCGGCGGTGCAGACGGCCCGTGAATCTGCCCGGCGGGTCCACTGCACCAACAGCATGAAGCAGTCGGGCCTTGCGTTGCACGGGCATCATGATGCACACAAGCGGCTCCCCTATCGGCAGGGCGGCGGCCCCGGCTGGGACACCTACGACCGAATGAGTGGCCTTGTGTTGATCCTGCCATTTCTCGAGCAGGGGCCGCTTTATGACCAAATCGTCGCAAGCAACTACGGTCCCTGGCCATGGGATGGCTCCGATCACTGGCGAACGCAGGTGGTCGGCTTTCTGTGCCCGAGCGACAGTGCGGCCAGCCAGAAGCAGCCAAATGATCATGGTCGCACGAATTATGTGTTCAACGCCGGTGACACCGTGCCCTGGGGATGGGTCGGTGTGGAGGAAAATCGTGGGCCGTTCGATTTCAGTGGAGGTGGTGACAAGAAGGACAGGATGTATTCCTTCCATCAAATCACTGACGGACTGGGCAAAACCCTCGCCATGAGCGAGCGGTGCGTCGGATCTGGTGACAGTGGCTTGCTCAGGGGAGGGATGATCGTCCATTACAACGCGGTGACGTCCAATCCCGACACGGCCAGGCCCGTTGAATGTCTGTCGCAAGTGGGGGCGGACGGCCGTTACGTTGGCGGAAGTAACACCCATGACTGGTCGGGGCGGCGTTGGAACGACGGTGGTCCTGCATACGCTCTGTTCAACACGATCATCGCGCCGAACGGCCCTTCGTGCTGGGAGGGCAACGGTGACGACAACCGTGGCCTCGCGCCTCCTACCAGCTATCACCCCGGAGGCGTGAATGCCCTGCGGTGTGACGGTTCTGTCAGCTTCATTCTCGACACCATCGACACGGGCGATCTCTCCCAGCCGTGCCCACGCAGCGGCCCGTCGCCATATGGCATCTGGGGCGCGATGGGATCGCGGGCCGGTGGCGAGGCTGCCAGCCTCTGATGGGTGATGGCTCGTCAATTTATCCGAGCGTAGGAGGTGAACCATGCAGAATCGCATTTCGACGATCGTGATGGCTGTCGGCGTCTGCTGCGTCGCCACGACTGGCTGCGGCAGCAGAACGAGACTCGAGGGCCTGGTGCCAGTCGAGGGCCGCGTGACCGTGCGGGGGAAGGCAGTGGCAGGTGCGACGGTTGTATTCGTTCCGGCAACCGCCTCCACGCGGGCGGCCGTGGGAATGACCGATGCAGCCGGGCAATTTTCACTGACGACCAAGGACCCCGGCGATGGTGCCGCTCCCGGCCCCTACCTGATCACCGTCAGCAAGACGGAGGCACGGGGGGGACTTTCCACCGCCGAGGCCGAGCAGTGGTCGCGGCGGCGTGAAAATTTTGGCAGGTATCCGCCGCGACCAAAAATCAGCGAACTGTTGCCAAAGAAGTACAAAGTGGCGAGTACTTCGGGGCTGCAGGCGACAGTGTCCCCTGGCCCGAATACCATTGACATCAACCTGGAAGACTAGCTGTCCGTGAAAAAAGCCATCCATGGCCATTGCCCACGAATGCGGGCGAACGACAGTCCACTTGGGCAACACCCGAAAAAGCCGAGGGTTTTCGGGGTTACCGGTCGCCGCTTCCTGCGGCGGCAGACTTTATCAACAGTCAGCTAGGCGACCGGGAGGCAGCGGGAGAGCGAGGGCAGATCATGGTGGCGACCCTGCAACGGCTTGTTGCTGCGCTGGCCATTGCAATCGTGGCTTCCGCCATGGCTCACGCAGCCTCACCAGCTGAGCCTGAAGGGATGCGCCAACTGGTTCCCATCGCACGCGTCATGGCGGCACGGGGCACCGGCATCGGCCGCGCTGTCCGGATTCGCGGCGTTGTCACCTGGCGGCGCGGAAACGGCATGATCGTTCAAGACGATTCGGCTGGCATCTGGCTTGAGGTTGCCGATGCAAAGCGGGCCGGATACTGGCAGGCCGCTGGCGACCCGCCTGCGAACATTCACGAGGGAATCGAGGTGGAGGTGGAGGGCTGGTCGAACCAGGGTGGGTTTGCGCCGAACATCTTGCCGGAGCGAATTCGGGCGATCGGCAAACGGCCGCTGCCGCCGCCGCGGCCTTTCGACGCAGTGCGTTTTTTTCAGGGAGTGGACGATTGCCTGCGAGTCACTGCCCGGGGCGTGGTTCAGGGCATTCGCGACGACGGCGACCGCTGGCTTTTGCTCACGGCTGAGCAGGGCAAACGATTTACGGTCGCCATCGGCAAGCCGCTACTGCAGGCTCCGCCTGAAAATTTCCTCGATTCCGTCATCAGCTGCGTCGGAGTGGCAACCGCCCAGTTCAACACCCGCGGGCAATTCCTCTCTCCGCGGCTCAACGTGACCACTGCCACCGACCTCACCATCGAGCAGCCCCCGCCCACGGCGGCATTTGAGTCACCACGGCTCGATCTCAAAGACATCGGTGGGTATCAGCGAATGCCCCTCACCGGCCATCGCATTTGCACCCGCGGTGTCGTCACCCACGCAGAGCCGGGCCGGTTTCTCTACCTGCAACAGGAATACCTGGGCCTCCTTGTCGAGACGGCGTCAGAAGAGAGGTACCAGCCGGGTGACGTCGTTGATGCCGCTGGATTCGTCGCTACCAGCGGGTTTGTAGCGTCGCTTGCTGAAGCGGTGGTCCGGAAGGTCGGCCACGAGCCCGCGCCGGCAGCGATCCCGATCCAGCCAGCAACGATCGTTCAGATTAATGCGCTGGCCGCCCGGCGATACACCATCGCCCGGCCAGGTGACTACTACGGCTGCCTGATCACCTTCCCGGCCCGCGTGATTGATGCCCAGCGGGCCAGCCGCGGTGGTAAAGTCTTGCTGCTGGCCGGTGGCTCTGGCGTAGCTCTGATGGCCAATGACGCGGTGTTTCCGGCGGTCGAAAGCCTCGAGCCGGGCAGTGAGGTAATGGTGACCGGCATTGCCGTGCCGGAGTCCGAACTTACCGACAAAGCCCTCCGCCAGGGGCAAGCCGCCGATGACATGCGGGTTCAGATCCTCCTTCGGGCCGCTGCCGATATCACAGTGGTGAAAAAGCCGTCGTGGTGGAAGCCCCATCGCCTGCTTGCCGCGCTGGCCACGGTCGGGGCCTTGGCGGCCATCGCGGCAGGCTGGATCATCTTGTTGCGGCGGCAGGTCGGCCGCCAACTCTCGCTCATCGAGTCGCAGCTACAAGCCAAGGCCGCAACAGAGGAACGCCAACGCATTGCCCATGAGTTTCATGACACGCTGGAACAGGACTTGGCAGGCATCGCCCTCCGGATGGATGCCGCCGCTGGCCGGGCCCAGGACGACCGCAGCCGGGCTGAGTTTGAGCAGCAGCGAGTGCTCCTGGCACGGCTCCGCGCGGAAACCCGAGACTTCCTCTGGGACCTGCAAGATCACCAACGGATCGATGGCTCGCTTCCTGAGTCTCTCGCCACCCAGGCAGCCTATCAACGCGGACTCACCTCAGTGCCAATTTTGCTGCAGACGGCCGACACGCTTCCGGGCCGAATCCCTCCGTTGTTGCAGTACCACCTGTTGCGAATCGCTCGCGAGGCCGTGGCCAACGCCATCAGGCATGCCGACCCGTCGCGGGTGGAGGTGCGGCTTGCTGGAGACTCGAACGAGCTCATCCTTGAGGTCATTGACGATGGCGTGGGCTTCGACGTGGAGGCGGGAGAATCGCTCAGCGGGCATTTTGGCCTTCGCGGCATGCGTGAGCGAGCACGGCGGATGTCCGCGCACGCAGTCATCGAGAGCAGCTGCGGCGGGGGAACCCGAGTCGCGGTCCACGTTCCTCGTCCACTGCAGCACCGTAGCCTTCCTGATGCACAGGATTGACACACCACTTCACACTATCTTGAAGGTTCTAGCTGTCCGTGGAAAAAGCCCTCCATGGCCATTGCCCACGAATGTGGGCGAACGATAGTCCACTTGGGCGACACCCGAAAACGCCGAGGGTTTTCGGGGTTGCCAATCGCCGCATCCTGCGGCGGCTGACATTTTCCACAGTCTGCCCGGAAACCACATCCATGGATTCACTGATTCGCGTCCTTGTTGTTGACGATCACCCGCTGTTTCGTGAGGGACTTGTTCACACCCTGGGGGCCGAGGAGGGCTTTGAAATTGTCGCCCAGGCCGGGGACGGGACGGCGGCCCTTAGCCTCTGGGAATCAACCCGGCCACATGTGGCAATCGTTGATGTCAGCATGCCCGGCATCAGCGGAATCGAGACGGTTCGCAGGCTGCGAACTCGCCATGCCGATGCCAGGCTCCTCATGCTTACCTCGTCGGAGGACCAGGATGACGTCATTGCCGCAATTGACGCTGGTGCCTCGGGGTACATCACCAAGGGCGCCCGCTACAACGATCTCGTGGCGGCGGTCCGTGAGGTGCATGCCGGTGGGTGTCCTCTGGGCGAGGTGATCGCCCGCAAGCTGGCGGCCCGCGAGCGTGGTAGCCCGCTGACGCCACGCGAACAAGAAGTGCTGCTCCTGCTGCGTGAAGGTCTGACCTGCATTGAAATCGGCCAGCGGCTGACGATCACTGAGCGGACGGCGCGGGCTCACGTGGGAGCAATCAAGGAGAAGCTTGGGGCGGCCAACACGGCGCAGGCTGTTGCGAAAGGGTTCGAACAGGGGCTGCTCAAAGTAACGGGCTGACTGGCATGCTCTTTTCGAACGGGCTTGCCGCAGTCATCATGTCTCCCCGGCCAGCGCGGGCTGATCACTCGGAGGTGCGGGCATGAAAACACTGTCACGCGAAGAGGTCCGTGAGGTCGATCGCCGGGCGATCGAGGTCTTTGGCGTGCCGGGGGTGGTGTTGATGGAGAACGCCGGCGCGGGGGCGGCCCGGCTACTTGCAGCTGTCGGCATCACCGGGCCAGTCGTCATCGCCTGCGGCAAGGGCAACAACGGCGGCGACGGCTTTGTGATTGCCCGCCACCTCGACCTCGCTGGGCACTCGGTGCAGTTGCTGCTTGCCTGTCAGCCAGAGGAGGTTCGCGGAGATGCGGCCGTGAACCTACAGATTGCCCGACGTGCCGGACTGCCGCTTGCCTGCCTGGCCGGCCGGGAGCAGGCCGACTGGGAGGCCGCCCTCGCCGGCGCTGATTGGATTGTCGACGCCCTGCTTGGCACGGGTGCCAGTGGGGCACCGACCGGAACCGTGGCAGTTGCCATCAAAGCGATCAACGCTGTGCGAGAACGGTCTGGTGCGCGGGTGCTGGCGGTCGATCTGCCCTCGGGGCTCGACTGCGACACCGGACAGGCAGCAGGAGCCTGTGTGGAGGCCGATCTGACCGCGACCTTCGTTGCTCCGAAGCGTGGCTTCGCGGCAGCCGGGGCGGCGGCTCACACCGGCCGTGTGGAGGTGATCGGAATCGGGGCCCCGCGGGCAGCGATCAGCGAGTGACTGCTGCGGCTACTCCTGCCCGAGTTCCTGCTGCAGGAAGGTCCAGGCCAGCGCCTCCATGAACGCCCGCTGCCGGTTGTCGGCTGCACCGCCGTGGCCCCCCTCGATGTTCTCGTACGAGAGCACCTGCTTGCCCAGAGCCTCGAGCCGGGCGGTCATCTTGCGAGCATGGGCCGGATGGACGCGATCGTCGCGGGTCGAGGTGGTGATCAACAGCGGTGGGTAGTCGCGGTCGGCCGAAACCAGATGGTAGGGCGAAAAGGTCTTGATGAAGGCCCACTCCTCCGGCAGATCGGGGTTGCCGTATTCCCCCATCCAGCTGGCCCCGGCCAGCAGCTGGTTGAATCGCCGCATGTCGAGCAGCGGCACCTGGCAGACGACTGCCCCAAAAAGCTCCGGCCTACGGGCGTACATGTTGCCCACCAGCAGCCCGCCATTGCTGCCGCCCCGAATACCGAGACATGCCGGGGAGCTGACACCCCGGGCCACCAGGTCTTCGGCGACCGCGGCAAAATCCTCATAGGCCCGCGGCCGATTCTCCTTCAGAGCCGCCTGGTGCCAGGCCGGGCCAAACTCACCGCCGCCACGAATGTTCGCCAGCACATAGACACAGCCCCGTTCCAGCCAGGCTGCGCCGGCGAACGCCTGATAGCTGGGCACCAGCGGAATCTCAAAGCCGCCATAGCCGTAGAGCAGGGTAGGGGCCGAACCGTCGGCCGGCAGGTCAGCCGGACCGATCTGAAAGTAGGGAACCGTGGTGCCGTCGCTGCTAACCGCCTCGTGCTGCGTGACGGCCAGCCCCTCGGCCTGGAAGAAGGCGGGGGATCGTTTGAGGGCCTCCGGTTCGGCTCCGCTGCCATCTGGCCGGAGGCTGCCGAGCGAAAGGGTCATCGGCACCAACGGCGTGTTGGTCGTGAGGAAATAGTCGTCTGAGGTGAGATCATCGACGGCCGACACCGACGCCGTGGAGACTGCCGGCACTCCCGGCAGGGGCCTGCGGTGCCAGGCTCCCTCGCGGTAGGTCAGCACCGACAGCCGGCTGCGAACATTGTCGAGCGTCGTCAGCAGCAGGTGATTGCGGGTGGGGCTGTAGCCCACCAACGAGGTCCGCGGCCCCGGCTCAAAGAGCAGGTCAAACTGCCGATCACCTGCGAGAAATGCCTCGAAGTCGGCTGCCAACAGGCTGCCAGCGGCGTAGGTGGTGTCGCCGATCGTCCAGTCACTGCGAAGTTCGAGGAACAGCCACTGGCGGTGGATGCCGAGGTTGGCATCGTCAGGCTTGGTGATTTTTACGAGCCTGCCGTCACGCCGGACAAAGCACTCGTTGGTCCAGAAGGTGATCTGCCGCGAGACAAAGTCGCGTTCAAAGCCGGGGGTCGGGTCATGCCAGGCCGTCACCGACATGTCCTCGGGCTTGCCCTCATAGACCACGGCCGCCTCGGCGAGCGGTTCGCCACGGTTCCACTCCCGAACGGTCCGCGGGTATCCCGAGGCTGTCAGCGACCCCGACCCAAAGTCGGTCGCCACGAACAGGCTGTCCCGGCCCCGCCAGGCGACCCGGCTCTTGGCCTCGGGCAGCATGAAGCCGGCGGCGACAAACTGCTTGGTCTCGAGGTCGAACTCCCGCACGACATCGGCATCGGCACCGCCGCGGGAGAGTGAGACGAGGCAGAGCCGGTCCTCCGGCTTGAGCACCCGCACGCCATGCCAGACCCAGTTCTCGCCTTCGGCAGCCCCGAGGGCGTCGATGTCGAGCACCGTCTCCCAGGCAGGAGCCGGGCTGCGATAGTCGGCGAGTGTGGTCCGCCGCCAGATCCCCCGCGGATGGGCGGCGTCCTGCCAGAAGTTGTAGTAGCGGTCACCAATTTTGCGGACGTGGGGAATTTTTTCCTGTGAGTCGAGGATCGCCAGCAGCCGCTGCTCGAGCGTTTCAAAGGGCTCGTTCTCGGCGACCGCCGCCACCGCCCTGGCATTGCGGGCCCTTACCCACGCAAGCTGTCGCTCGCCGGCAACCTCCTCCAGCCAGAGGAAGGGGTCGGCGGGCTCGGGTGTTGGCTCAGTAGCGGCAAGTGGCATGGCGAAGAAGACAGCGAGGATGAAGGAAGACCGCATCATGAAATCCTGAACAAGTTTGTGGCTGCAGCAAAGACCCACCGCGGATCGGCCGCGAAACCCCCAAGGTCATGCTTCACCTGTCGAGGTGGCATCCAGGGCGGGGAGCCGCACCTTCACACCGAGCACCTCTGCAAGTTCCAGCAGCACCCGCTCCACCGGACTGAGCATCGCCCGCTGTTTGAGCACGGCCGCCGCGAGATCGGGATAGTCGGTGATGACACCATCCACCCCACGACTGATGAGCATCGACAGGCTGACATCGTCGTTGAGGGTCCAGGCATACACCTTTTTCCCAACCCGGTGAGCTCGGCGGACAAGGGCCCGAGAGACGAAACGGGCATTGACCGCGAGGAAGTCAGCCTCGAGCGTGCTGGCGTCCCCCACGGCCACCGACATCAACAGCCCGACCACCCAAGCTGGCCGCAGTGCTTTCATCCGCTTGACCATGGCCGGCTTCAGTGACATCACGATCACGTCCTGATCCATGCCGTGGGCCTCCACGATCTCGGCAACACGCTCCTCCAGCCGCTGCCCGTGGCCGTAGTCTTTGAGTTCGATGGTCACGCCCACCCGCCCGCAGCAGGCATTCAACACGTCAGCCAGGGTCGGCACCCGCTCCCCAGTGAACCGGGGGTCGAAGCCGCGGCCAACATCGATGGCTTCCAGCTCTGCCCTGGTGCCATTCCAGATCTTGAGATCGACTCCCGCAAGTTTCATCAAGTCGCTGTCGTGGACAACCATGACGACGCCGTCGGCCGACTCTTGGACGTCGATCTCAACCCAGTCCGCGCCGAATGCGATCGCCTTTTCGATTGCAGCAAGGGTGTTTTCAGGGGCCAGTCCGCCAGCACCACGGTGACCGATGACAACCACATCGTCTTCGAATCGCACGTCATGCACCGCAATTGTCCCTGCCGCTGCCACCAGCAGGCAGCCGACGCACACGCTGAGGAGCAGGCGACGTCCTGAAGAAAAGCTCGGCAGCCCCTCGCCCCCCAGACCGTCCTCCGCTGCGGGCTCCAGACGTCGGTGGAGAATGTCAGCCGGCGAGAGTCTGCGGTAGACCTCGGTAATCATCGCGGCGAACAGTATTGTGGTGAGCACATTGACCAGCAGGCCAACGGCAAACCACGCCGCCAAGGTGCCGCCGATCGCAAGCACCAACTGCGGCAATCCACCAGTGGCCAGCGGCACGAGTTGGCGGGCCACGAGCACCACCCCTGAAGTCGCCAGAACACTCACAAGAAAACTGGCCGCCCCCCAGCTGATCAGCAGCAGCAGCACCAGCCGCTTGCTGCCAGCGACGCGGCGACGGCTCTCGGCCATTGCGGCCGCAGCAGCATGCGGCTCAAACAGCACGATCGGCAGGGCAAGAAACCAGCCCGCGCAAAGCCAGGCAACCACGGCGAGGAGGCCGACCAGCAGCACAACACCAAGCCCCACTGCCAGCTGGAAACTCGCCGGCCAGGTGGCGAGGTAGTAGTTGATGTCATAGTCACGAAGCAGCACTGCGGCGATCACCACCGCGAGAACGAGAAACGGCGCGGCAGCGGCAGCGGTGAAGGCGACCAGTCTTCCGGTCAGGGCGACGATCTGCCGTCCCCGCGCGGCAACCCACCCGAAGGCAGTCCCGACACCTACCATTTCATCTGGCGGGGCCAACAGCATGACCAGCAGCGTAGCCTGTTCGGCCGCCACGATGCCGAGGAGCACCGCCCCGCCGAGCACAAGCACCGCCCAGCCCAGCGGCTGAATGAAGAACAGCACAATGTCGGCATCGGCCAGTGTGCCCGCTCCAGCGGCCCAGAGGCTGAGGTGCAAAAGGCCCACCGCCAGCGGTGTGAGCAGGATGAAGGCCACGGCTTTAAAGACGACGTCGGTGAGCACCAGCGGCTTCCACCGGTGGTGCAGCGTGACGAGTATTCCTCGTACTTCATCGACAAACGCCATCAATCACTCTCCACGCTGGTCATTCCTGTGGCTGTAGTCGACGCGGCCTGTCCGCAGAAGACAACCCCAGCTGCTGAGAGGTCACTGCAATTAAGCAGTTCGTTGGGCGTAGCCCCGACGAGGATGACGTCGAAATGAATGGGGCCAGAGTGATCACTTGCCAGGATCCATCGTTCAGGACGCCTGGCCGTCGCCGGCATGATCGCCTCCAGGGGCAAGCAGAGCGTGCAGCACTGAAACCCTCAGCCAACGAGCACAGAACGCAAACCCCGCCGGGGTTCTGCCACGATTTTGCTCCCGCATCACGACTGGTCGCGGCTGATGCCTTCAAGCTCCAGCCACCCTACCGCACAGTGAACGTCTTTGGTTCGGCTTCCATCATGGCTTCCCACGTCGCCAAGCGTTGCTTCAACTCGGCCACCCGCTCTGGATGTTGGTAGCAGAGATTGACCCGTTCACCGACATCCTGTTCAAGATCAAACAACAAGTCCATGGTTCCGGCATCGTCAATGTATTTCCAGGTACCCTGCCGGATCGCCCGCATGCGATAGTTCGACCTGTTCACCCGCCAGCAAAAAGTCCGCTGCTTCGCTGGCTCTTCGCCCCGGAGAATGGGCAGCAGATTGATTCCGTCAAACTGGTATCCCTTCGGGGGCGAGGCTGCGGCCGCCGCCACAAATGTTGCGGTGAGATCCATGGTGATGCCTGGTTGCTGGCTCACGTGACCCGCGGGCAGCTGGGCCGGCCACCGCATCAGGCAAGGAACCCGGATGCCACCTTCCCAGAGGGTCCGCTTGTGATGGAACAAAGGCAGGTTGCGTGACCAGCGCTCGCCCCCATTGTCACTGGAGAGCACCACCAGCGTATTTTCGGCAATCCCGTGCTGCTCAAGCCGATCAAGAATCATGCCCACCCCACGGTCAACCCGCTCGAGCATCTGCCGATAAATCTCCCGACTGCCCTCGTGCATGTTTTCCCGCGTCACATGGGGCAGCGGCCGGTCCGGAGGTTGAAACGGCGCATGGAGCGCCAGGTGCGGCACGTACAGAAAGAACGGCTGCCTGGCATGGACATCGACAAAGGCCGCGGCACGCTCATTGATGAGGTCGGTGAAGTATCCCTTGACCAGTGGATATTCCAATCCGTCCCGCAGTGCATAGGTGCCATCGTAATAGCTGTGCCGGTAGTAGTCGGCATGACCAAGCAGTTCCCCGAAATACTCATCGAACCCATGGTGGATTGGGTTGAACTCATCATCGTAGCCAAGATGCCATTTTCCAAAGCAGCCAGTGGCGTACCCACTGGCCCGCAGCATCTTGGCAATACCAGGCTGACTGGCCGGCAGACCAATGCCATGATGCATCTGGGTGATCTCCCGCCAGACGCCATCGACGAGTCGTCGCCTTTCGGCGGTGTACCCAAGTGCCCATTCAAAGCCGACTCGCTGCTGCCAGCGGCCCGTGATGAAACCACAGCGGGTGGGAGAACAGACGGGGGCGTTGGCATAGAAATCGGTAAACCGAACGCCCTCGTGTGCCAGCCGATCAATGTTGGGGGTCGCGATATCCTCACAGCCGGTACAGCCGAGATCTCCATACCCCATATCATCAACGAGCACAAAGACAATATTGGGCGGGCGTTCATCAGCCCTGCTCACGGCCATGGACATGAGGCACAGCGCTGCCGTACCGGCAAGGAAACGCCGGAGCTGAAACAATGAAACGGTCGGCATGGAAAAGGACTCCAGCGAGGAATATCGGCCCGCAAGATATTGGTCGGCCGAGACCAACCAGCGGTGGTGGACACCACAGTCGAATAGTCTAAGAGGACTTCAGCACACCTCACAGCCAGAGGCTGCAACCGCTTCAATGTCTCTCCGTCCTGAACGCACCGCAACCGCCGCCGGCCACGTCATGCAGACGGTTCGCTTTCGGCAGGCCCATCTCACCGCCCTGCTGTCGGTTGACTATCGCTACCCTCCGTCACACTTGTAGCGGCCGCCGGCCCCAGCCCCAGAACCAGCCGCGGTCAACTGCAAGCCGGTGGTCGTGCGGGCGACGACTGATTGCCGCTTGGCGGCATGGCTGGGTTGGCCCGCAGGTACCGTCAGCCATCAGTGCTCGCAGCCGTGGCCGCCATGCGAGCAGACATGCCGGCCCGCCGCTTTTTCAGCAAGCTTGGCATGAGCGGCGGGATTGATCGCCTTCACGTCATCAAGAAAGGCCTTGAGGTCGATCCGCCGACCACCCCGCCAGGTGCCCTGCACCTGAACGAGATCGGTGAGCTTGTTGACATCGACCGTGAAGGGGTCGGCCGAGAGTTCGACGAAGTCGGCACACTTTCCAGCCTCGATCGAGCCCAGGTCATGATCCCTGCCGATCTGATAGGCGGCATTCACCGTGTGGGCCAGAAACGCGTCGTGGAGGGTCACCGCCTGGTTGGCGGCATGAATCCGGCCTGATGCTGTCCGCCGCGTCACCATCGCCTGCACATTCAAAAGCGGGATCGGTGGGCTCACGCAACCATCGTTGTGAAACGATACCGAAGCCCCCGCCCGAACCGCATCGCCGGCCCGCACCCACTGACTCCCGATCTCCGGCGCGAACATCGTGCCATCGAGCAGATCGCCCCAATAAATGAACTGCGCAGGCAGTAGCGACACCGCCACTCCCATCCGGGCCGCGCGGGCAAACTGATCGCCCCGGCCGGCCCCACAGTGTTCCAGTCGCCACCGGTGGTCGGTGCCCGCGAGGCGATAGGCCGCCAGTGCCCGTTCGTAGGCGTCGAGGACGACGTCGAGCCCCACGTCGCCGTTGACATGAAACGCCATCTGCCAGCCTTCGGGGGCGTGCTGCGCGAGAATCTCATCGAGCTTGCTGCGGGGATAGTTCAGCATTGTCTCCCCGGCCGGGCCGAGCGGAATCTCTGCCCGCCGGGTGGTGGCGTTGTCGAGATAGGGAAACGACGCCGCAATCGTGCCCACCCAGGGCGATCCATCCGCCCAGAGTTTGATCCCCTGCTTCCAGAGCAGCTCTTCAGGAATTGACGTGGTGAGCTTCTCACCGCACGTCGGATCGATCGACATGTGATAGAGCGCAAGCCGCAGCGGACAATCAGCCACGTCGGCGAGCGCCACATAGCCGCCGAGCAACGATGAATCATAGGTATGTTCCGTCGTCGTGGTCACACCATTTCGGGCCATCAGCGCATACCACCGGGCCCCGGAGAGCAGCGGATGGGGAACCGCCGCCTTCATCGTCTTGGTGGCGGCAGCCACGATCGCTGCCGTTTCGTAGGCACGACCATTGGAGGTGCCATCGGCATTGCGGCCGAAGCGGGCCCCCACCGGATCGGCCGGCGGCTTCTGGTCGGCCCAGCCGTTGAGTCTGATCACAGCCGAATTGAAGTAGACCTCGTGGCCCGAGTTGTCGAGGATCAGGGCTGGCCGCTTCGCAAAATAGGTGTCGAGCTGCTGGTTGGTCAGCTCCGGGGCTCCCTGCAGCAGCCGATCGAGACCGTTACAGAGCACCGGCTGGCCTGCGGGCAATTCGCTATCGAGTTTCCGCCAGAGTTTTTCAACGTCGGCAAAGGTTGCGTAGCCGCGGTGAGGCGAAATCCAGTAGGCCGGCTCCTGCGTCACGATGCCGCCGAGCAGCGGATGGCTGTGGGGATCGATGAATCCCGGCATGAGGACGGTCTGGCCGAGATCGCGGACCTTCGCCGCGGGCGCCGCCTGCTGGCAGGCTTCGAGGGTGCCGACAACGGCTATCTTGCCAGAGGTGGTGTCGACCGCCACGGCCTCGGCGCGGGCGGCTGAGGTATCCATCGTGATGATGGTGAGGGCCTTGAGAATCAGGTCGGCTGCCATGGATCAATCCTGTCGGTGTGAGGCAAGTTCGAGACGAAACGGGCGGCGGGCGGGAATCCCGAACCACCGACCGTCCCCTCCCTGGCAGCGTGGGCTGCCTGCTACAGCAGGCCAAGTTCGCCCACGGTGTCTCGTTCACTGACGAGTTCGTTGGCGGAGGCGTCGATCTTGGTACGAGAGAAATCGTCGATCTCGAGCCCTGGCACGATTGTGTAGGTGCCGTTCGCACAAGTGCAAGGAAAGGACGAGATGATGCCTTCTGGCACGCCGTAGCTGCCGTCCGATGGCACGGCCATCGAGACCCAGTCATCGGCGGGTGTGCCCAGCGCCCAGTCCCGCATGTGATCGATCGCGGCGTTGGCGGCAGACGCGGCAGATGACGCGCCCCGCGCCTCGATGATGGCGGCACCACGCTTGGCCACGGTCGGAATGAAGTCGTTCTCCAGCCACGCCTGGTCGTTCACCGCTTCCGCTGCCACTTTGCCGTTGACTTCGCAGTGGAACAGGTCTGGGTACTGCGTTGTCGAGTGGTTGCCCCAGATGGTCATTTTCTTGATCGCCGTGACCGGCACGCTCAACTTGGTGGCCAACTGACTCAGGGCGCGGTTGTGGTCCAACCGGGTCATCGCGGTGAATTGCCCGCGGTCAATCTCAGGCGCCGCGGCCTGGGCGATGAGGGCATTGGTGTTCGCGGGATTGCCGACGACCAGAACCTTGACGCCGCGACTGGCGTGATCGTTCAGGGCCCTACCTTGTGGCCCGAAAATACCGCCGTTGGCCTGCAGCAAATCGGCTCGCTCCATGCCTTGCTTCCGCGGCATGGCGCCCACCAGCAGTGCATAGTCAGCGCCAGCAAAGGCCACATTCGGGTCATCTGTTTTGACGACCCCTTGCAGCAGCGGGAAGGCACAGTCGTCCAACTCCATATGGACGCCGTCAAGGGCCTTCAAGGCTGGCGTGATCTCCAAAAGCTGGAGGATCACGGGTTGATCCGGGCCGAGCATCTGGCCGCTGGCAATGCGAAACAACAGGGCGTATCCAATTTGGCCGGCTCCGCCAGTGACAGCGACGCGGACAGGCGGTTTGCTCATGGGTTCAACTCCGAATTTCCAAACCTGTGATGAAAAGGGGGGGCAGATTTGTAGCTGGGGCACATGGTAGCAAGCGATCGGAGGGTGCACGAGGACGGGCGGCAGTTTTTCGCTCGCACCGCCAAACGTCGGGCCATGTGCTGCTCGGTGCCCGCTTTGCTGCCGAAGCCCCCGGGCCGATGTTTGGCCCGGGGGAAAAAGACCCTCGATGGCTTGTTCCACGAATAGTCAGACGGCCGGAAGCTCATAGCCCGCTCGGCGCGGGCGGTCATTCCAGGCGTTGGCGTCATCGGCATCAATGAATCGCTCGGCCGTCGGATCGAACAACAGTTCTCGGCCTGTCCAGCGGGTGATGTTCACCAAATGGCAGAAGGCGACGCTGCGGTGGCCGATTGCAACATCTGCAACCGGTCGCTGTCGTGACTTGATGCAATCAAGCCAATTCTGCAGATGCCATTTCGCCTGCCAGAGTGCGGTCTGATCAGACCATTTCACCTCTTCCTCCGCCTGGTCGACCTGCCGCATAAGCTCGTCCCGGATTTCAATCGGATTTGACATGAACTTATTGCGATTGATTTCAAGCTTCCCCTTTTCCCCAACGAAAATCGCCCCGCCCTTGGGACCCTTGTCCAACTCGAACCGGACCTCCGTTCCATCTGCGTACCAGGCGGTCACTTTGCCATTCTGGCCGGCCGTGAGCGGCTTGAAGCGAACCGGCAGGGTGCCATCTTTGCCCAGCGCCCACTGGATCTGGTCGACGCCATGCGCCCCCCAGTTGGTCATCTCCCCGCCCACGTAGTTGCGGCCCCTGGTAGCCCCGTCGCCGAATGGACGCCAGACGCTCTGGTTGAGATGCAGATCCCAGTGAAAGCCCCCAGGAATTGGTTGTTCCGCATAACTATCGACCGCAGGGGTCGGACCGACGCCGGAATAGTTCACGGCTGACACGTAGTGCAGCTTGCCGAGGCCGCCGTTCCGCACAAACTCGCAGGCGACACGGTTCATCTCCATGGAACGCTGCTGGGTCCCAACCTGAAAAACGGCATCGTGCTTCCGGACATGCTGGACAAGCGTTTGCCCCTCCTGCACGTACAGGGTCAGTGGCTTTTCCGCATAGACATCCTTGCCCGCCTGCACGGCATGGATGCAGGGCAGCACACGCTGGTACTCCTGACCGGCAATGATCACCGCATCAATATCCTTGCGGTCGAGCAACGGATAGTGGCTGCCGTAGACCGCCCACGTCGCGGCTTTTTCTTTTCTAAACTGCAGAGCCTGAGCGATGTTGCAATCGGCAACCGCCACCAGTTCTGCCGACTCCGGCAACTGCTCCATCAGCAAGCGGGCGCGGTGCCCCGCGCTGATGCAGCCGACCCTGATGCGATCGTTGGCACCGGGCCTCCTGCCGCTCGCCAAGGCAGACCGCGGGATGATCGTCGGCAGGGAGATCACCGTGCCGGCGGCTGCCACAGAGGTCGCGGTCAGAAAGTCCCGCCGAGAAACATGGGAATGTTGACTCGACACAACAGTCTCCTTGTGGGCGTTTTTCAAAAAGTGGGGGAGTGATCGGGATTATCGCACGCATCGAGATCGTGCAGAGCCGCCAAAAAAAGTTTTCATTCAGCGTTGATCCGACGCGAGGCTGAAAAGTGAGGCTAGGGTAGCTGCCCGAGCCGTGAGCGTGGGCCATTGAGCAGCAGGCCGATCAGCGTGTAGCGAACGCTCCAGCGATACGTGAGGAGCGTGGTGGCAGCTGTCACGCTGAGCACGATCAGGACCTTTCCGGCGGCGGGAAGATCATGGTCGACCGGAACCGCTTGAATAGCGATCACTAGCGACAGGCGAATAAAATATACCAAGTACTTGGCATCGGAAAGCCAGTGGACCCAGGGCTGAACGGTGACCACCTGAGGCTCGCAGGCAAGCATGTTACAGCTATCAGCCACCAACGATTGCATCCGCGGGGGCTCATGCCAACGAGGTCAGCGGTGGCAAGTGCTGCAATCAGCCAGATCGAATACCAAAGAAACCACAGGTGATGCAATACAGGGGTGTCAAAGCGCCACAGGAAAAACCTTCAATTTCAAGGGTGAATCTTGGAGATGAGAGGGCCGCCTGATGCCGGCTCGCGATCCTGTCCAGCGGATGTGCCGAACGATTGTTGGAGCGGAAGGCTGACGGCCGTGAGAGGGCTTCTGGCCGCCCTGGCTTTTGATCCGTGAGCAACCGCGAGATAAATCACGGCATTGTCCAACGGCAGGATGGTTGCGGCCGCCAGCATAAAGGGAAGGACGATCCGCAGGGCCCGTTGCGCGAGGAGGGCACGCAGTCCCCGTCGCCGTAACAGAAGCATGGAGCAGAAGCCGCTGAGCAGAAAGAAAAGCGGCATGCGAAAGCCGTGAATCGCCGCGTAAGCCGCTGCAGGAGTGACGACCGTTGGCATCCTGTACCGGCCACGGGTAGTCAAAGTAGGCCAGGCTCGCATGCAAAAACACCCCGAGCAGCATGGCGAAACTTCGCAGTGCATCGAGATCACCACGACGCGGTGAAGAGGTATCGCTTGCTTCTGGAGCGAGAGCGGTGGCTGCTGATTGAATGCTTGTCATCTGATGGCCGTGAGAATCGCTCGGAAAAGCAAAGTCTTTCATTGGCGGGTTACGTGAGCCGACGGCCTCTTCAAGCCGGCCTCATCGGGCATTGCTAAATTGTGTCAGCCGGCCGTAGAAGAGTCTTCCATGCCCTTTTTCCACTTGGACAAGACCCGAAAATTACGAGGGTTTTCGGGCTGCCGATCGCCACATCCTGCGGCGGCAGACTTTATCCACAGTCTGCTAGGGATAGATCCGAGCGGCTTTGGGAAAATGGTGGGAACTCACAGTAAGTGGGAACTCACAGAAACAAGTGGGCGTTTGTGACACAAACGCGTTGGGACTTGGGGCCCGGGGATGATCTCATCGGCAGGAGTCACGACAACAGTTGGCTGTGAAGGGCCTCGTGAAATTTGTCTTCGAATTTTGCACGAAGCTGCTTTAAGGCGAGTCGCGACCTCTCGTCGGAGCGTGGCTTCTCACAAATCCCATGGGCGGAACTTCTACGCTCTCCCCCCACGCCAGCCCCGGCAACGCAAGGTCGCCCCATGGCAGCCTTCTGCCGCATCCCAGTAGGCTAAACCCGCAGTCAGTTGAGCCGGTGGAGCACGTTCCGGTCAGCTATACTTTCGCCGGTCGAGAGCAGCCCCACGGAATCCACTGCCCTCCCTCCGGCAGTCACGATGAACTGGGCAGCTTGCGTCTCAGTTCATCTTGACCAGACGGACAACCACTCACGACCGGCTCTCATTATTTTCCCAAAGGGTCAGACTCGTCCCATGAAACCGATCGGCTGCTGCTTCCTTGTCTTGTGTTCCCTGATCTGCAACACCCTCTACGGAGGGCAGCGGCCCAACATTGTCTTCATCCTGACAGATGATCAGGGCTACGGTGACTTGGCGCGGCATGGCCACCCACTCCTCAAAACACCCCACACAAACCGTCTCCACGACGAGAGCGTGCGGTTTGACAACTTTTACGTCAGTCCTTCATGTTCGCCGACCCGGGCAGCACTGCTCACCGGCATGCACGAGTTTCGCAACGGTGTCACCCATACTCGTGCCCCGCGGGAGCATCTATGGAAGGAAGCCACCCTGCTTCCAGAACTCCTACGAAATGCCGGGTACAAAACGGGAATGATCGGCAAATGGCACCTTGGTTGGGATGGACCCTATCACCCCCATGAGCGCGGCTTCGACTGGACCGTGCAGGGGGCGACACACTTCGACCCCACGCTCGTTATTTACGACGAAGACGACAACCAGAGGCGATTACAAACAAAGGGCTTCCGGGAAGACCTCTACTTCGATCAGGCGATGTCTTTCATTAAGGCCGCCGGTGACCAGCCCTACTTCCTCTACCTGTCTACCTATTCCCCGCACGCCCCGTTGAAGGCACCTGAGGAATATGTGGCCCCTTTTCGCGGCAAGGTGACCGACGATGAGGCATCGTATCTCGGGATGATTGCCAATATCGACCACAACGTCGGCCGACTGCTTGATTTTTTGGAGGACAACCGGCTCGACCACAACACGATTGTCATCTTCATGAACGACAATGGTGTGACTGCCGGGCTTGACCTCTACAACGCCAACATGCGCGGCAGCAAATGCACCATTTGGGAAGGGGGCAGCCGGGCAATGTCATTCTGGCGGTGGCCGGGCAAATGGAAGCCAAAACAGGTTGACGCCCTTACCGCACATCTCGATGTTTTGCCAACGCTCTGTGAACTTGCCGGCGCAGAGATTCCCCCAGCTATTGCTGATCAGCTTGAGGGTTTCAGCATGGTGCCGCTCCTGGAGGCAGAGGGAACAATCGCCTGGCATGAAAATCGCTTTCTGTTCCACCATGTCGCTCGCTGGCCCAGTGGCCTGGCGGCGCAGCACCGATACGCAATGGCTGGGGTCCGACAAGGCGACTACCTGCTCGTTAGGAGCCGGCCCTGCGACGACCCTGCCTGCACGACGAAGGTGTTGGGCATGCAGTGCCAGACGCTGCGGAGGGTCGAAAAAGGCAGCGCGGCTGCCAATTACACGAGGCAGAACGCCCAGTTTCACTGGGGCGTGACACCACCGAACCGTTGGGTTCTGATCGACACCAAGGCCGACCCTGGCTGCCGCACTGACTTGGCCGCAAGCAAGCCCGAACGGGTGAGTGCCATGGCAGCGGCTTACGATACGTGGTGGGACGATGTCTACCCTGTCATGGTTGCCCGGGGGGGTGAGTCGCCTTTGCATGAGGCCACGGGGCAGGGGCGCAGCACCCCCTCTTCAACCAGTCTTCAGCGGCGGCCGACGCAGGCGGCCCCCCGCGACTAACCACCAGGAAATTATGCATGCATCCCAAGACGACTCGGGGCTTCGTCTACCTGAATGTCACCCAGTTTCTTGGTGCTGCGAACGACAACATTCTAAAGCAGTTGCTTGTGTTCGGTCTTGCGATGGGCGGGATCTGGGAAGGCATCCTTGGTCCGGGAGGCCAGGCTTGGGCGTCGTTGTGTCTCGCCGTGCCGTTTGTGATGCTGTCAGGCTTTGCTGGTCAGTTTGCTGACAAGTACAGCAAACAGCAGGTCAGCATCGTGACCAAATGGTCCGAGATTGCCATCGCGTTGATTGCGATCTGGGGACTCTGGATGCAGAACGTATGGCTGGTGTTGCTGGCCTTGGTCACCATTGCCACGCAAAGCACGTTTTTCTCACCCGCCAAGTTCGGCATGCTGCCCGAGATTGTATCAAGCGAGAAACTCAGCCGTGCCAACGGCACGGTCAACATGTTCACCTACTTTGCAATCATTCTTGGAAGTGCGGTCGGAGGACCGCGGTACGAGTGCTACATCGGGACCTACGGCGACGCAATGCGATGGGCGCCGGGGATCATTATTCTGCTCGTCGGCGTGCTGGGCACTGCTGCCGCCCACGGCATCCCTTCGCTCACCGCGCAGAACCCCGAAAAGCCGATCAGCTACGCCCTCGTCGCCGGCTACATCAAGACCTGGACAAGCACCCGCAGCACGCCGTTACGCTCAGTCTTAATTGCCTGGACGCTGTTCTACATGATCATCGGTGGTGTCGCCGTACTGATCCTGCCCGATTACAAGGAAATCCTCGGCATCTCATATCTGCAAGCATCACTGTTGATGGCGCTGCTGGGAATCTCGATTGGTGTTGGTGACTACGCGGCCGGGGCGTTGTCCGGGCATGCCGTTCGCCCGGGCCTCACTCTTTACGGTAGTGTTGCCAACATCGTGGCCTATCTCGCACTCGGCCTCGCACCGCCCAGTTTCGCGCTGGTCACCGGCCTGCTTGCCTGCGGCGGCTTTATGTGCGGATTTGTGATGGTGCCGTTACAGACGATGGTGCAGCATCTGGCTGAGGATAGTGACCGAGGCCAGGTGTTTGCGAGTGCGCGTTCTGCGGGAAATCGAAGGTCAACACGAATGGTTCAGAGCCCGTGTTCTCGACTTCCACACCGCCGTTTGCGAGTGCAGCCTGAGTAATGAAACCGATCTCAGGATAGATCTCGCCAAGTTTCATGTCGTGGTGGCACCGCACGTTGAGCGTTCCAACACGGCCGCTTCCAGCATTCGTGTGGAACAGTGCCGGACTCTCTGGACAGAACTTCGCTTTGCCGCCGGGCTGCACGATAAGGCGGAGAATCGAGCACTTCTGGTCTCCAAGAAAATCGCCGTAGACAATCCACTTTGCATCGACTCCGTCGGCTGCGAATTGTTCGGCAGTGATGGCCGGGCGTGAATTGTTCAGGACGAAGTTGGGGTCCTGATTGGCTTCGAAGTCGAATTTCTCAACCAGGTACTCCCAGTCTTCGTGCCGATCCTTCGGATAGTCCTCTTCCCGACAGGCATAGAACGCATCCGCTGCCCCGATACGGCCATCAAGCGTGAGGTCTTCAGCGAGAAAGTGCTCGTCCATGGTGACATGCAGCTCGTGCGTGCAAAGGTTCGTCGGCGAGTGCAGCACCCCATTCGGCATCACAAAGCCATTATCAAGCTGCATCATCACGTGCGGTGATAGGTGCCGAACCCCGTTGTACTCGCCCTGGCCAAAACGCTTCATACAGGCGAGGAACTGGTCCTTCTTCACGAATGGGTACAGCCCCATGGCCGTGGTGTGATAATGCGAGCGGCTGACTCCAGGGTTGTCATATGAATTGATGTCATAGACCTCCCACTTTGCCCAATGAAGATGGTGTGGGATTGGATTCAGATTGTCGAATTTCTTCGACACAATCGGCCAGGTCGGCTCGCCGTAAAGCGATTTCGAAAAGGCGGTGAACTTCTCGCCCATGACCGCTTCGGGGTTGGCGACGATCAAATCCTGCAGCGAGATGACTTGGCCATCCGGCGTGAGGACGTGCGATTCCCCTTCACGAAATGGTGGCTTGTTTGTTCGGGTATCGATGACGCCCGTCACGATCGGAACGGTGCAGCACATCCAGAGTTCATCAAGCCCGGTCCCGTTCATGTAATCGGGATAGTACGACTGGGCGTCAAGCCGCAGGCGTTTCCCCGGCGTACAAAATGTTCGGCCGGCGTAACGGTGCAGAAGCTGCAGCACCCCGTCGTGACTATTGAGGCAATCATCGAGAATTGCGGCTGATCCTCCGGCGGTACCGTCGATGACTTCGTGCTGGGGATATTCGTGCAGTTTGTCCGGGAGGATGGTGGTCGAAGCAGCCATGAGTCATGCACCTCTATGAATCTGGAAAAGCGTAGCGCGGTCAAAAACGCTCGGGGAAAAGGAGTGAGGCAGTCGAATTGGCGACAACACAACGAGGCGGCCTAAGAACCGCATACCTGAGGTGCTGGCAGCGGCGACGAGTCTAGAAAAAAGATCGGCTGGAGGGAATGGCCCTGGCATCGTCGAGGCTCACCGATTCACCCTACACGTCGGCAAAATTGATCGATTCGCAAAACCGAAGGAGGACCGCTCGACTGACACCAGGTGCGTTTCAGGGCGGCCCTCAAGTTGGTTGGTTCCCTCATGCCCGGAACCATCCAGAACTGCCTGAGTCCTCAGGTGGGGCGGAACAGGGAGGTTACCGCGTGTCGTTCGCGCGGCCGCAGCCTTTCCCGGCAGCCCACGGAGACCACCTTCGAGAGAGTGGTGTTTTCGCCGGATAGAGAACGCGCTCCATATCTCTCGGGGTAACGCTTCGGACAACCCACCCGCGAAATGGTCGCTCGTGCACGCGGTGTTTTGTCCAGCCGTTCCTGACACCCAGGTCGTCATAATGTTAGCTTTCGATCGATCAAATTCGTTCACTTATTTCGCTTGAGGCTCCCATGATCGTCTCACAACCCTCTTATCGACGATCAGCTTTTACGCTGATTGAACTACTCGTTGTTAACGCCATCATCGGCGTCCTCGTCGGCCTTTTGCTGCCAGCCGTCCAGCAGGCTCAGGAATCGGCCCGTCGAGCAACCTGCCAAAACAACCTCAAGCAACTCGCTCTGGCAATCCACGACTACGCCGATATTAACAGAAATTTACCGGCTGGCTGGAAGGCCGAGGATGACACCAGTGGCCCGACAAAAAATTACATTGCAAATCCTGCGTGGGGATACTTTATCCTTCCATTCCTTGAAGAAGGCGTTATGGCTGAAACACTTGGGGTCGGTGACACCTCAATGACATTGGCTGTAAAACTCAACAACGGGACCATCCGAAATGCCATCAACAACGCGGGCGTTGAATTCACGACGCATCGCTGCCCATCAGACCCAGAGCTCCGGAAGGTTCATGACCGCTGGGCGATAAGCAGCAAGGGTGGCACAAAATGCAAAGACCAGACTCGGTCGAACTACGTAGGCAACAACGGATCTGAGTTGTTCGTCATTAGCGGAGCGTTTAACGGTGCTCTTTGCCAAGACACTCAGCTGAAATTTAGAGATTCTACTGATGGAACCAGCAAAACAGTCCTTCTCGGAGAAAGGTCGGCCCTGCTTTCAAATGGCGGCGGTGAAATGGGGAATTACTTGGGCGCGAATCCGCTGGCTAGCGGTGGCATGCGTGCTGACGCCAACGCCCAGCTTTGGCAACGTTCGCCGGATGTGCTTTTTTGTGGTCAGGGTGGAATCAACAAACTGATCGGCACCCTTCCGGCCAATGGCTACAACGAGAACTGGGCTCGTGGCATCGCAAGTCAACATCCCGGCGGCTGCACTATCTCCATGGTCGATGGTTCCACTCGATTCCAGAGCGAAGACACCGGGACGGACACCAGTACTGCAGTGAGTTGTATGTGGGACCGCTTACTCAGCCGGAATGACGGTTAAGTCGACTAGGGCCAAGACTCGCGACTCACCCGGCACGCGTGCAACTTCTTACTTGCTGCTGGGTCAGACCCTGCTCCCTTCAAAGCAAATGCTCCTTCATCAAATTTTTTCCTCATGAAGACACTCCTTGCAGTAATCCCGCCACTTTGCCTTGGCTTCATATCGGGCTGTGGCAAGGCTAAGCTCCCCCTTGGTGAGGTGCGGGGCAGACTGACCCTCGATGGCCAACCAGTGGCAAAGGCGAACATCTCGTTTGAACCCGTTGCTGGAGGGCGACCGTCAGTCGGCGGGAGCGATGTTTCTGGCTACTACACGCTGCGGTACAATGCCTCACGGATGGGCGCACTCCCCGGCGAGCATATCGTCAGAATTTCAACGTTTCAACAAGGGTTTGCCGCTGATTCGCTGGACGAAAACGCTAACGATAGCGAAAACGCTATGCTTATGGAAAGCATCCCTGGGCGGACTGAAGAAATTCCTGAAAAGTATATGCAAAACCCGCTTAGGGTCACCGTTGAGCACGGCTCAAACACTATTGATCTCATGCTCGATTCAAACATGTGAGTGACGACGAGACCACGCGTAACATTCACGTGACGAGTAGTCACCTGGGGCAACGGTGAGCAAAACCGGTGCATCTTGCAGGTTGGCCGGTCCGATGTTGGCAATCGGATTCCAGTTCTGCCAGACCAGAGACTGATCGATGACGACCGCTTTCGCTTTCCGCTTCTGTTTAAACGTCCGCAATTTTGTTGAAAGGCTGGCGGTCTCTTTGCCCGGCAAGACAATGCCGTCGATACTAGTTTCTCCCTGACTGGTCTCAATATTCGCTGCCCACTCAGCACCGCTGTTGATTTTCCAGTCCTCCGCCCCAAGGTGCGCATCTGCAGAAACCATCACTCATAGAAACAGCGAACATCCTCGGCAAACAGGCTGACTGGCTGACATCTCTTACCTCCTGAAGCCTCTGAATCATCCCTCAACCACGGGATAAGCCTCGAGTGGGCTTACTCACAATCACTTCCTTTTTGATCGCGAGTGTCGGGGGCCACTCCTCCATCTTGATTCAGGCTCTGATCCCGAGCATGCGGATGGCCTTGACCATGACTCCAGCCCAAAATCCTGCCCCAGGTCTGCCGCTCGTGGCGAAGCCGAGCCCGATCTTAATTCCAACTCCGCGGTTTGGCGGATGTATTTAAATCGGCTGCCTGCTTCACGCGGTCTTCCACAACCCGCTGTCAGAGAACGGTGCCCCATGGAAGTGTTCAATCCTTGATGCATTCGATGAATGCCAGCGGGGGGAATTCCAGCAGCGTGGACCAGAAGTCATGGTCCTGCTCCGCCGGCGCGTCGGGCGACAGGACCGGAGGGTGCCAGCGGATGTCCCGGAACCCCGCCCGCCGCAACGCCTCCTCGTGACTGGCCACGCTGAGGTGGTAGTTCTCAATCGTGAAGGAGCCGTCATCGAGGTGAAACGTCCACCGGACCGGAGCCCCTTCACCCCATTCCCCAACGGCCTCAGTCTGGAACCCATACTTCCGATAGCAGGGAGCACTGGGGAAGGCGAAGGCGGGGTTGGTGTTGACCGTAACAAATCGTCCGCCCGGCTTAAGCGAACGGGCGATCCCGTCGCACATCGCCTGCAGTTCCACCGGCGTCCGGGCATAGTTGAGCAGGTAGGCAGCCACGGCGAGATCGACGGGATTATCACCGGACAACTCGCGGGCATCCGCCACTGCGTAGCAAACGCCCAAAGGCTGTCGGGCCTCCTGGGCTTCGGCCTGTGCGATCATCCCAGCCGACAGATCCAGGCCCGTCACCCGCGCGGCACCTCGGTGCCGAAGCAAGCGGCTGTAAAACCCTTCCCCGCAGGCCAGGTCCAGGACGGTCAGCCCGGTGGGATCGCCGACCAGTTCCATCAACGTGAAGGATTCGATGCACACCCGCCAGGGCTGCTGCTTCGACCGCTGATATTGCTCGACGATCGGGTTGTAGTCGGTGGTCAGAAGGGGCTCCGTTCGGCCGGCAGCTGGGTGTTGTGTCGTTGTGTTGTGTAAAAACCTTGGAAAGCCTAGCAGAGGACACGCCGGCCGGAAGCACTTTTGCAAACGTCAAGCCCCTGGGGGGTGGGCGAATGGTCGGGTGCCGTTGTCTTTGGAGGCGAAGTCTCCACTTCGCATGCCTCTGGAACCATCGGTAAACCGGATGTCACTGCCACAGCCAAAGGGCACCCAAGCGGAAACTTCTCATCCACTCGGGCCGGCGGCCTCGCCCAGGAAATCCGCGACGTACCATGACGGAGGGTCTCGGCAGCATGATCCCTCTCCCGCTGAGAGAGGGTGGCCGCAGGTTGGGTGAGGGTCCTTTCCTGCAACATTGAGAGGCCATTCGAAAAATCATCGCTCCAGCGGTCTCCCAAAGAGGGAGCGGTTGAAGATCAATCAGGCTCCCAAACCTGCCCCTCCTCGCCCCACATCTGCCTGATTGACCGGTACGGTAGCAGGTGAGTCCAATGGGTTCATGCAACGGCAGCCCAGTCTCAACGCCGAGCAATACCCGCGAACAGTTTCAAATCCCCTCCTGCCCCAATCGATCGGCTCGCTGAATTTGCCTCGAAGAAATTTCCCACCGTATGCTTTCGGCCTCGGCGGGGTAGCGATTCGGCTTCCCAATCGGTCTGAGACAATGCCGGCTGTTGCCCGGCCCACCATCCACAGAAAGGGTGTCACTATGACTCAACTCACTCCATCTCGTCAGCAAATAGCACTGGCGACTATCCTTCTGGTGATGATCACGCCGGCCTTTGCTGAGGATGGCCCGGCCTCCGTTCCGAGCCTGACAATCGGCTCAGCCGCCCCCTCATTGGACATTGAACACTGGGTTCAAAACGGCAACGGAGCCTTTGACCCCGTGACAACCTTCGTCAAGGACCATGTCTACGTGGTGGAATTCTGGGCCACTTGGTGTGGCCCTTGCGTCGCATCGCTGCCACACCTAGCCGCACTCCAAGAGGAGTACACCGACAAGCAGGTACAGATCATCAGCATCACTGCCGAAGATCCGAAGACCTTCGACGACTTCCTCGATCGCGAGGTTCGCGGTGAGGACGAGAAAACCTATCGTGAGTTGATCGCGGCCTACTGTTTAACAAGCGACCCGGACCGATCGTGTGACACCGACTACATGGAGGCGGCCGAGCAGCGGGGCATTCCCACTGCCTTCATTGTCGGCAAGGACGGTCATATTGAATGGATCGGCCATCCAATGTCCATGGATGAACCGCTGGCAAGCATTGTCAACTCAACCTGGGATCGCGAACGGTTTGCTACCGAATTTGAGCAGCTGAAACGTGTCCGGCAGGCCTACAATACCGGCCTGAGGGGGAAGGCCGTCGACGCCATCGAAAGCCTGAGAGATCTCGCTGCTACCACTGAACTTAATTCGGTGAAAAACTCAATTCAGCAGGCAATCAGCCAGATTCAGAAGAAGCTGACGATCGACAGTCTCAAATCATCAGAACCGAGCCTCGCCGAACTCGAGCAACAACTCGCAGCAGCAGACACCAGGGAACTTTTCTGGATCGTCGGCCAGATTGGTCAACTGTTGACGAGGGAGCGCAAGGCGATTGTCAAGTACGACGAGGTGGTTTCGACCATGCTCGGTGGCCTCGAGAAGAGGTTCAACGGAGAGACCAACGATCAGATGATCGCTAAAATTTACGCCAACGCCGCGCGACTGGCCGACTCTCCTGAGCGCGGTGCTGCCCGCATTGAAGAATTTCTCAAAACCTACGACGGGCCAGAG
>Ga0209986_10000266_pt1 | contig 49822 bp, 45 predicted proteins | sample BlataG_FD_183168 | JGI IMG/M metagenome (GOLD analysis project Ga0209986, IMG submission 183168) | Deep subsurface microbial communities from Black Sea to uncover new lineages of life (NeLLi) - Black_00105 metaG (SPAdes) (version 2) | ecosystem: Environmental > Aquatic > Marine > Oceanic >... | reverse complement strand
TCCCGTTTCCCCTGTGGGTCCCGTTTCCCCGGTAGCACCAGTAACCCCGGTAGCACCAGTAACCCCGGTAGCACCAGTAACCCCGGTGGGGCCAGTAACCCCGGTGGGGCCAGTAACCCCGGTGGGGCCAGTATTTGCAGCTGGCCCTGTGGCACCGGTCGGAGCTATAATTGTAATAATTGTACTCATTAAACGAGTTAATTGATTTTTAGGACTACAATTTTAAAAACAAAATGTCCATGGAGTGTTTGGCGATTGGTGATCCTCATTTCAAACCCAACAATTTGAAATATGCGCGACAGATGGCCGATAAAGTTTGGAAGTTAGCAGTTGATAAAAATCCGAGATTTATAGTAATTTTGGGCGACACGTTACATACTCACGAAAAAATCAACATGTTTGCACAAAAGGAGGCTGTCAAATTTATACTAAAGTTGTCGTCTGAATTTGAGACATATTTACTAATCGGAAATCATGATCGGCCTGATAATGATCACTATTTAACTGATGCTCATCCGTTTACGGGGTTAAAGGATACTATCCCGAACTTGACAGTAGTTGATAAAGGGTTGACCAAAGAGATTGACGGTAAGAAAATAGTATTTATGCCGTATGTACCAGACGGTAGGTTTGACGAAGCTTTGCGTACACTTGATGTAGATCTCGAGGATCTCTCGGGTGTTAGTATGATATTTGCACATCAGACGTTTAAAGGTGCCAAAATGGGTGCCAAAATTGCGGGTGAAGATGATAGTCCGGTTGATGAGTGGTCTCTCGATAGACCACCAGTAATATCAGGTCACATTCATGATTTTGACTATTTACAACCAAATCTTATTTACACGGGGACTCCATTTCAACATGCGTTTGGAGATAGGGATGATAAAACTGTATCGTTAGTTACCATCACTGAATCTGGATTTGAACATGAACGAGTACCATTAGACTTGCCGGTCCGACGTACATTTAGAGTTAAACCTCAAGATGTACCTACCTTTAAGCCACCAGTGGTTGACGACCCGTCACTAGTAAGAATTGTAATTACTGGCACCCAGGGTGATATCAGGACCGCGATTAAAAGTGGATTTACTAAAGCTTGGTCAACTTCAGGTTACAAAGTTGCATTCAAATATTTAAAAGACCAATTATCAGAAGTTGAGGATTCCGAAAGTTTAGATGTTAATACTTGGATCGCCAGAAGATCAGTCGCTAAATCTTATCGAACTTCTCTCTTAGAATCTTTAAAAGAAAAACCAGACGAACTTGCATGGTTCAACCAACTATTCTAAAAGTTATTAACTACTGACAGGTTACTATTAAAGTAACCTGTAATTGATTTTCTTCAAGCTTATTTGTCTAAAACAAATAGTATATCTATGGATCCGGTTCCAAATATTCCATTACCGACTCCGGCTAATTTCGCAGAATTACCTGCAATTAGATGTCGTACTTGCGGTAAAGTACCACCGATTAGCCGTTTTAGAGATAAACTAAGCGAAGGTGAAACTAGAGAGGAAGCTTTCGAGCTCTTGGGCCTCAAAAGGAATTGCTGCAGAAGAGCAGTTACTAATCATCCTCTATTACCGGCTGGAGTCGCTGTGGATCCAAAATTATTGAGAAGTGATGGTACGGCGCCAAAAGTCGCCACTAGCAGAATCAATTCTGCTACCAATATTATCAATATATCATCAATACCTCCGATAGAAGTTGACACTAGTGTTATCGGTGAACATGGTTATATCGATATCGAACAGATGGCGGCACCCAAAGAGATTACAATGTCCAGACAGGGCAAACTGATTAGCAGATATATCAACTATGATGGTAATATGAAAGATATTTTAGCTATATACAATGATTGGGTTCAGAAGGTACTACCTGAACAAATTAGAAGTCATTGTATATATTATACACCTGAGGTCGAGGGAAGAGGAGACTGGCGGGTTGAATTAACTCATGAAATTGAAGATTTAGTTAGTGCAGGTAGCGCGGAGATCGGTTCAGTGATGTTCACTTTCGACAATACTCATATCAAAAGACCTACTAAATCCGTGATGGTCAACAGAGATGGAACTATGATACCGTGTGAGCAAATTTTATTTCCTAGCGAGGCCAGACGTAAAGGTATTAACTATTTTGCTGGGATCAGTATCGATGTAAAAGCCAAAAAGGTAGTATCGATCGACGGTGGACTAAAGCTTCAGGATTTCGGCGAAACTGGTAAAATCAAGCCAGGCATGATCCCGGTAATGAAACGGTCTGTAGCATGTAACCTGTATGGGTTATCAGATGATGAATTATTAAGGCACGGCGAATGTCCAAGTGATCCTGGCGGTTATTTTGGTATTGGGTTTCAGGAATATGTAATTCTAATCCAGGAGAAATTGCGATTTAATATACCTATAACGTACGCCCAAAAACCAGCCAAAGCCAAGTCTAGTAAAACTGACGGTGTCGTTATGAGATTTACGGCGTCCGATTTTAACTCGACGTCGGTCGTTGAAATAACTAGAACTTTAGATACTGGTGTTGTCCCGTCGTTGGTTGGAATGCTTAGAATCCGTGCTAGTTTTATGGGAAATTCTAAGAAAATATCGTCAGGTAAACAACGTTCTATAAACCCTTTCATAATATGGCGGATATTTACGGATGAAGCAGAAGTATCGGTTGATACCATCATTGATAATATCGAAAGATTCATCCAACCAGAAGATCGCACAAAAGTTAGGGTAGCATTAGCGCCAACTGCTGTTGAATATGAAGCTATCAAATCAGATCCGTTTATATACGCAGGTAAGTATGTTGAAAGCTTAGATAAAATTGACAGTAGATCATTCGATTTCGCCGACAGAGTGAAATCGCAATATCTTAGAGGTTTGTTCATACAAATGAACGACGATCCCAATCTAGCTATTAGGAATTTAAATAAACTAAATTTACTAAGCTTGCTACTAGCTAGATTTATTCAACAACAACTTGGTATCGTCAAACTTAACGACCGGGATGATTGGGGGTATAAACAGATGCAGACAGCCGGTATTATTCTTAAGAATAAATGGAAAGAGATATACAAAGAATATCTGAGATCTATTGTTAAAAATATTTCTGGCACCTCTTCACAGAAACCCGAGATAACAACGATCACATCACATACGCCGTCGACCGACGCTACCGCCATCAAGTTTGCCAAAGCATTTACATCTAACTGGTCAGTTAGAGGTAAATCTTCTGAGAATGTAACTGAGATCCTTGATAGAAAATCTTTGGCCGACACTCTTAGTCATCTTAACCGGTTACGCAAAGATACCTCTAAACGTAACCCAAAAGCCAAACCTCGGCTAGTCGATGCCACACAGGTTGGATACGTCGATGTAGCCGAAGCTCCTGAGAGCAACGCTTGTGGTCTAGTCAATAATAGATCTATTGGTTGTCGGATATCGCCATCTGGCGACGAGAATCTGATCTTTGAAATCATCAAATCGTATATTAGCCAGGAATATTTGCCTGCTACCAATAACGCATTCGTACTTAACGGTAAATTTAAGGGTTGGTGTGATGCCAGAAAGTTGTATCGCCAGTTGAAAACTATAAAAACAGGTGGTTCGGCCGCTCACTCAAGTCCTATGTGGGATAAAGTTAGTATATTCATTGACGAAAAATCCGATAAATCCCAGGACAGTTTATGGGTTTACAATGATAATTCTAGACCAACTAGGGCTTTGTTTATTGTAGGCGATGATGGTAATCTTGTGATCGACCAGAAAAATCTGTGGGGTTCTCCTTGGAGAGATCTAATAGCTGAAGGTTGTATCGAATATATTGATCCTACGGAACAAAATATCAAATCAGTTCACATCGCACCTAACATGAGTGCCATTAAATCCAGACAATCTCATATCGATGGATTTCTTGGTGATATCGTTAAATATGAGGGTATATCAGGATCTTTAGAAAATTTTGATCCAAGTAGTATATCTGAAACCGACATCGCGACTAAAGATTATCTATCACAGGTAATAATGAATCGGGTGAATAACGATGGTGATACCACTGCCCGGGATCGGATTAATATTGACGAAATCATAAAATTTGCGAAAGCAGATCTAACTAGTCAGATCTCAAAGATTGAGAAAATGCTGAAGGATTTAGAGGATAATCCGTATAAATATATGGAGATTGATCCACAGGCTATACTTGGTCAAGTTTCGGCTATGAATCCATTCGTACAACACAATCAGGCTCCACGCAATATGTACGCGTGCCAGCATACCAAACAGTCGGGTGGCATTGCTCACAGTAATCAGATGTACCGGTTTGATACTAAACTTAAATCTCTGGCGATGCCCGAAAGAGCATACGTTGAAACCGAACATCAAGTTAGAGTGGCTGGTAAGAGAATTGCGGCTGGTCAAATGATAAGATTAGCCATTGGTAGTTTTATGGGTTATAATCAAGAAGATGCCATCGTTATGAATCGGTCGAGTATCGACCGGGGGTTATTCCTGAGAGTTGTTTATAGAACATTTCGGGTTGTCATCAAAGGCGTCCACGGTGATTTCGAAGATACTCTTGGTCTGATAGATATAACTAAACGTAATACTAAGAATACCAAGAGCGGTCGCGATTTATATCACGCTATTGACCCCAGCACCGGTTTACCGTACGAAAGTATTGTAGATCCAGAAACTGGCCTTCCTAGAAACATAACCTTAACCCCCGAAAAGATCAAATCGTTAACCGAGAAGGACCGCGAACGTTTAGTGTTAAAGGCACTAAAAGATGTACAACCGGCATCCGGAACTGGTACCGCCGCTTATTCCCACAGAACCAGAATTAGAGTTGGTGATTGCGTAATTGGAATTAAAAGGGTCGATCGTAAAACTGGAATCGAACGAGATATTTCACAATATGCGTCGTTTGGTGAAGACGGTTGGATTGACGAAGTTATTAAAACCACACCAAAGAATAGTTCTGAGATTGTGGTCTCGGTGCGGGTAATTCAATACAAAACCCCAAATGTTGGCGACAAACTAACTAGTAAATATGCACAAAAAGCTACAATTGGCGTGGTAGTACCCGAAGAAGATATGCCGTTTAACCCTCTAACAGGTGAGAGAGTAGACGCCGTCTTTAACCCGATGGGTATGCCTTCTCGTATGACTATTGGGCAATTGATAGATATGTTAGTCGGAAAAGCCCATGTTTTGATCGGTGAGAGAGTTAACGGCACTTCGTTTCAAAAGGTTAATTTGAGAAACGCTATGAATATTATGCAACGATATTCTAAATACGGATATCGGCGTCTGGGTAAGGAACAGTTGTACTCTGGGATGACTGGCGAACCGCTACCTTTAGATCTATACGTAGGTGATACATTTTACCAGAGTTTACCCCACCACTCTGAGAGTAAGTTACAAGCTCGCGCTAAAATCGGAGCCATGAAACCAGGTATAGGTCAACCCACCGGTGGTAGAAATAGAGGCGGTGCTCAGAAAATTGGCCGCATGGAAGCCTCTGCTTTAGGTTCTCATGGTAGCACCGATCTTACCATAGAAAGAATGTGTATATCTTCCGACGCCAAAAATATGGTATTTTGTACGGCTTGTTCTAATATTGCTACAGTTGATAAGAGATCTAATAAACTATTTTGTGACAACTGTAAATCCACCGAAAAATTGGGTAAATGTGTATTACCAAACGTCTTAAATTATGTCAGGAACCTGACTGCTGGTTTGGGAATCGGATTTAACATCGAATTTAGAGAGCCTGGAGATGACGAGATTATTACCGGATTAGTTGGTACCACCGAAGATCTCAATGAAGAGCCTGCAGATATCATCTTCGAAGGTGAAGATGACATTTATGAATCCGGATCTGGAGATTACGAATATTCCGAAGATTATTAATTGTTTTAAAAACCCATCGTGTACTGATTGGTAAACCTTAGTCTAAACTAAGGTTTATAATTTTAGCGGACGGCAATTGCAGTTTGGTATTTACCAAGAGTCTTGATAACTCTCCTATATTTGCCAGAAGTCATGGTTTCTCCAGTTTCAGGATCGAACCCGATACCGGCGATATTTTGCATCGATTGAACTTTAGTACCGTCTCGGTATATGTTGCAATCCCCGTTATTAGATATAACAGCGTATTCGGATTTATATCTACCATACATTCTGGTACCCGTTACTATTTTGCTATACTCTAATTTAATCATACCGCGGGTAGTTATTTTGTACATAAAACCCCGCTTTCTACCGCCCGGTAATAAGCTTTCCACCCACAGATTCTTATTATCGCTCGTAGAACATATATGCTGTATGTTCTTCGGGGTCTTTTCATATCGGTGCCAATCCCAATATAGACGGTTCATGTCCCCATTAATTTGGTAAAGAATGCCATCGGATACTGCAAACACAGCTACTCGTGCCCAACAAATTAACTCTGGTTTAATTGAACCGTACACAGTAGTTGATATTCGACCGTTGTCTTTAATCATGTTACCGTTTTCTTGAACAGTTATCATGGTACCCATATCACCACCTACATCCAACACCGGTATTACCGGTCCCGCTTGCATTGGGGTTAACAGCTCTGACATCGACATCATACCGCCACTGCAAGTGTTGGTACTACTATCACATGTACCACTAACACATTGAGAATTATTAGAGCATGGTCCACCAGCCATTGATTTACATGTACCAAGATTACATACTAATGGTGATTCGCATATGTTACTGTTATCACATTTATCGCCGATTTTGACATCAGTGGTCGCACATACTCCCATTACGCAGCTGGTTTCAGGCTCGCATTCGGTATTCGTATCGCATAGGCTACCTTTAGGCAGACTACATTTTCCTTTCAAACATTGACCTTCGATGCAATCCTTATTAGTACTGCAGTCACCTCCAAAATTTTGTTTATCTTCATCCCGTTGGCGACCAAGTAGTGCCGCTACTATAATTGTAGCTATAATTATAATCACTGCGATTAGTACAAATCCCAAAATTTCATCGTCGACCATAGCTTTTGTTAGCTGTTCAAAACTGAAAAACTTAAAATATCTAGCTTTGTGTAAAGGGCTTTACAGGATGTATTTTTTGCCGTTTCCGCCGGACGAACCAGACAAATCGGCTAGAGAAATCGATGTAATTATGCGTGTGAAGATCAATTCAATCAAAATGATGAAATCGCAAGGATATGTAATACCAGACGACGAATTATCTCTTGTGAATCCAAAACTTCCGATTAGTGAAAGGCAAGCCGAATTTGCCAGAATTTATGACCCTAAAATTAACGAGGCTCTCAGAAAAGATGCCGGAGATCTTGAACCAGTTTCGTTAAATAGAATTCAAGAATCTCCGGATATCGCGGCGGTGTTCCAGACAGTTTTGAAACAGTCATATCTGAGAACAATTACAGAGCCCGGAGATCCAGATTCAAGTGTTGATACCCGCGCGCTAGTATACTTCCCAATATCTACGAAAAAGGGTAAACAAACAAGCAAAGCCCTGATTAAAGATTTTCTCAACGAAATGGCTATCGATAATTATAACGTGGGTATAATCATAACAGAAAAACCGCTTAACGTTAAAACTAGAGATGATATTGACAAGGTAACCAGAGATACGCTTATTATCAAACCCGATCCCGGATTTGGGTCAATATCACCTGCGAGACTGGGAACTTTGTTCTATACTTTCACCTATAGCCAATTATTGTACAACGTGAACGATCACTATCTAGTACCGAAACATGAAATACTGGACACTGATGGTACAAAAAGACTGATTAATAGCGGTATTGATATACAAGATCTCAGTATTATCAGTTTTTTAGACCCAGTTGTAACGAGAATTGGGGCGACACCTGGCGACATTGTTAAAATCTCGGGTATCAGTTTAGTGCAAACTGGTTCCCGAGATTATATAAACTATAAAATAGTTAGATTTGCCCGGACTATAAAAAAACCAACTCTCGAGTTGGTTTTTTACCGAAGGAACCAACTCTCGAGTTGGTTTTTTACCGAAGGAACCAACTCTCGAGTTGGTTTTTTACCGAAGGAACCGAAGTAACCAGAAATTAACTAGAGGGTCTATTCCAATTAGCTATCATCAGTTTAACCAAACCTCTAATCCATTGTTCAAATGGTTTGGTGCCTATGCTAAGATATATTGGTATTAGTGATGCTGGATCTCGAAACGCTGTTCTCACAAGCACCGTAATTTGATCTCTTTGGACGCCCACCGGGGAATCTGATATAACTTTTTGAAGACTATTATTAATTATACCCAACTGGGATTCATATCTATCTCCAGCAGCTCCAGTTTGAGTTCTCAGTATACCATTCGCGTATGCTGATATCCAGCTTTCGGAGATAGCCGGATAAATTATCTGCAGACTTTTACGTTGTCGATCAATACCCCATGTATCGAGACCACCAGATACTTTTTGCCAAATCCAAACCGAGGATATAAATCCTTTACGATCAGATATTATTCCGGTCAGTTCGGGGGAAGGCGGTTCATGTTCGAGACCTACACTTCCTTTCCATGAACTTCCTGGTAAAAATTGTTCAATAAATAGGTTCATTGGTTCGCATAAATTGTAACCTACCAGATCGTCGAGTTGTAGTATGAGATAACCATTTTCTCTCAAAGAAAGCCAACTTTCTTGTAGATTTTGGAACAACCATCCGATCAACCACTCGGTATAACCAGGATAATCTCTAACCGTAGGATTATCAAATTCGTTATATCTGGGCAACGAACTCATAATAATATCAAAACTTTGATCTTTGACAATTGCCTGATCAAAGTTTTGATAATATACCTTAAAATCTTTACCTGGAGCCAATTGTGAGGCCGCGCCGTCTAGTCCTAAAATTCTATCTTTAGCTTCGTTAAATAAGATTGAACCAGCCTGGTAATCTGTATCTGGTTGGAAGCCGACATATTGTTCGACACCCATCAGTGCGGCGCCGATCATAACACCACCACAATTAGTACTTAAATCGAGTAGACTTCTGGACTTAAATTCCGGGTCTGAATCCCGAATAATCTTAAATAGAGCTTTAACCCAGGTTGGCTTAAAACATGGCGGTTCTTCTGTGTTCGGATCTTCAATCAATGCAATCCTAAAATCATCAAGACGGACATTATCTTTACCCGAGCCGTAGATTCGGGTCATCAAATTACCAAAAACTTCGTCATCCATCCAAGCTTTAGCGAGACTTAACTTTCGCTTGACAGCTTTATTGACTCTCACAAAGTCGGTGTATAGGATCGGAAGCATATTAGCCCCGATTTCAGCAGCCAAATCCCATCGTACTAGTTTTGGCGCTCCTCCAAACCTCGACGGAACAAATAATTCTTCGCGGGTGTTATAGGATCCAAAACTGAAGTCATTGTCATTGATTCGCGGTGTGTACTTTTTGAAAGATTCAATCAACAATTCGTTGTCTTGACTTAGAAAACGGTCGCTAACCCCGAATAAATTCCTGTAAGGGAATGGGATTCGCCTGGCATCTCGATGAGATATTATAGCCGGTAATCCTAATCTTTTTAATTGTGCCACTGAAATCTCGGTTTGAGCCATTTTAATAAAACCCTTAATTAAACATTATATAATCAATTGTCAGTCCAATATTAAGATCGAAGACGCGATTGTAATACAACATTACAATCGCGTCTTAGACTGCAATGCTTTCAACAACTTACGTTGCTTGTCTGTTTTGGGCTTGAGTTCATTAGCACATGCAAAATTAAACATGAAGTAAACTCCTACAAATATGAAAGCTATGGTTAAAAATGCCAATATACCGTTTGGAAACCCTTTCCAAAAAATACCTAGAATGATAACACCAGCAAATATCGCAGTCAACGCTGATATTCTCCATGGAACAAACGACCAATGACGGTCAAGTGAATCATCCAATTTTCTAAAAATTTCGGAAGTATCGTCAAGTTCAGAGCAGGATTCACCGATTTGATGACATTTACCGCTGGTACAATTTTGACTACCATGCTCAGCTAACCATAATATCACAATAGCTGTGATAATTACAATCGGCCAGAACGCTACTTCTGGATCTTTAGAAAGTGCGGCCCGCCAACTATTTTCTCCGGTTTCCCAAGCCTCCAGCGACGGCTTGTCAGCGAACGGATTCATTAAGAGATTTTAATTGACTCAAAAGAACTTTATGGAGGTTGAGAAGATTAAATCAGTTATTAACCAAGCACTACCAACAGCCGATGAAGTTGATGCGATGACCATCACCGTTGAATATAAAATATTAGTAGCAGCCGAAATTTTAGAATATGTTGATCGTATCTACAACTTTTTGGAAAACAATAACCGGTTACCTGGTGGCAATAATTGTCATGTTGACAAATCTATTATCAGTGGTCTAGCTGATCTCAAATGTGTGATCATAATCGCATTTGAACAAAAAACGGATACAATGGTCGGGTTAATTGTAGGGTTTTTAGTACCTACGTTGATCGAAGGTAGCAAGATGAATAAACCGGGTATTCCACCACAATTAGCTTTTGATGGTTCTGATAGATCCGGTGATGCTAAAACCATCAGGAACTTGCTTAAGAACGGTAAAGCTTTACCTACCGGTTATACCACATTTAGTTGTGTACATACCCGTCACCGGAAACACGGTCTGGCACGCGATCTGGTCGTTAAATTAAAAGAAGCTGGAGAAGTTCTGGGGATTCAGCATGGTTATCATATAATGCCAAGTACGTTATATCCGTCTATTATAAAAGTTAAGCAATGGATGAGACCGATAGATAGTACTCGTGCTAGAAAATTAGGGTTTAAGGTACCTGATATGACCAAAGTGCTTAGCTTTTCAAAAGCTACCAAAACCAGAGATCGGGGCATTCGTAGAGGTCAACTTAAGATGAAGGCATGTCTTAGCCGTGTGGATTTCCAAAAGATTGAGGATGAAGATATCAATCTCAGTTTCGAGGAGTATATGGCATTCAGTAGTAGCTTCAAATTTAGATATGCTCCGTCTAAGAAACATTGGCGCCGATATGTGAAAAATATTCCAACCTATCGGATATTATCAGGAGAAGAAGTTGTTGGTATCTTCTCAGCTATGTATATGCATATGACATTACAAGTTAATGGAAAAATAGCCAAGACTATGAACATTGTATTGGCAGTCGGTGATACTAGAGATGTTATAACTGCCGGTATTAAACTATGTGAAGCCACTGACGCTCTGGTGTTATACATGAACGAGATCGGCTGTCTTAACGGTAAAACTATGGACGGTATGTTCTGTCTAGAAACTAATCATACTTACAGTTTATTAAATTATAACTTACCTATAGACTGCGAACTTACTGATATATGTTTACCGATATTTTGATAATGATAAACTCATGCAGGGCATGAGTTTGCTAACTATTATACTTCAAATTCGTTCAAATTTTTTCATATTCACAACCATACGATACATAGTCCTACCGTTAACTGCTCTAATACCATTTCGAATGTTGTTTTTGACGTTAGATTTAGCGGATTTAGCGGATTTAGATATTATGTTGCGAGCTTCCAAACAAATTCCTAGTTCTTTAAGTTTTAAGCTGGGTTCAGATATTAACTCAGGTTGTTTGCCGTTCCATTTCCGGTACAACTCAAATAACCAATTAGCTAACCGCCCCTTATCATTTTGGTATTCACGTAGCATTCCCCAAACTTCGGGTTGCAGTCTAAGTGCTACTGACATGAAGAATGCCGCGTGAATATTTTTGAGACGGTGGCTGTACTTAGATAAGTACTGGGTGATATCACCTGATGTGTTCGCTAATACCGGCCATCCAATAATGTGATCGTAAATTTCAAGTTGATTTTTAATTTCAGTTGGATCAAAATCCCCCATATATGGGTAATTCGCGATAAAATCGATGGCGCTACCTTTATCGCGGAAACCATATTTTGCCTGGTCTGCTAATTCGAAAAACCGACGGTATATATTTACAGAATTTTTAACCATTTGGTGTCTCCAATTATAAGATACACTATATATTTTAAGTGCAGCTTCCCAAGCACCTTCTAAGGTTTTACGATATATAATCACAGATTCGCCCGGGTACAATCTGATGTCACCGGAATTTGAAATTTCGTTGCTCATTAGAATCCATCTCTTAACTTCGGTCAAGAAAGTTCTTGGATCTTTTATATTTTTAACTTTCTCTGACATATATCCTAAAGTTTCCTCAGAAATTGTCAGAGATATATTCTTATAAAATTGATCAATCTCGCCCGGAGTTAGTTCCGACACAAAATTAATTACGTCGTTACTAGGTTTGTTGTAGCCCCAGTTTAGAAATAAGTTAGCTTCTTCAACCGACATATCGGTCGGTGACACCAACTTTCCAGAATTTATATCAGTACTAGTATCAAGTACCACCGGTTCATCTAATGTGATATCCGTACTTTTGACCCCTAAATATACAATAAATCCGTCTGATCGTAGCTTAATCTTAGATACGTTAACCAGATCTCGGTGGACCATTAAAAACATATAACAAAACGGAGAATTAGGGTCGTCTGACGGAAACAGGTTATGACCGTCAGGGCCTCCCAAATTCTTGTACATGTCTAAGAAACTAATAGAACTTCCCGGTATTTTGGAGTCTGTTAGTTCCAATTTGCGGTGACTACTATAGTAAACAATACCATTGTGTTTGAATACTCTAATTACCATACCCGGGAACAACGGTCGTATCTTAATGTTGTCTTTATGGAAGAAAAAGTTAATACCATCACTGTCAGTTAGCTTCAAATAACCATTATCATCTGGTATCCAAACTTCTTTGTCTAGATTACTAATAGCAGTCGATGTATGTTCATACGATTGGCATATTATTCTCTGGGTATTAATATCGATGACCGTTCCTTTAAGTTTACCGTATATATCCATATTGGCGGATTGTGTATAGTTTACGATGGCTAAACCGGATTCTGGATACGGGGTAAGTTCCCATGATTGGGGATCGTCAGGTACTTCTAAAATTTTAGCGGCTATTGCTCGGTCATCCATATATAATTGATTTGAAGTTCTGCCTTTTTTATTTTAAAACAACCTTTTAATTTACAAGGATATGTCTTTGGTGCCAATATATATAAATGGTATACGACGAACTACCATTTGTTGTGAGAATAAAAACAACGGAATTCAAATACTTGAAAACGTAAAGTCGGCTGTGGCCACCGACGGTACTCATTATAGACAAGTGTTTATGCAGTTCGGAACAACCATCGAATCGGTGGGCTCTTTTTACCCAGATGCTTACAAACCATCACTGTTCCGAAGATCTAGAGAAATTTTGGCAGTTAATATAATTACAGCCAGGAAATCCGACGCAAGACCCCAATAGATATATTACCCAATTATATAATTGGGTAATTAATAAGTTATCGCTATGTATTTTAAAATGGCTAGCGGTAAGTTCTCACCAGTGCTATCTCTAATATCCGGAATTACCGATAGTACCATATTTTCTGCAACTTATAATCAAATTGGCCGGACTGTAAATATTCAGATAAGAGCTGGATTTATCACGAATACTACTACTTTTGAATTCAAGATACAGAAATCAAGTTTACCAATACCGGTAGACCTATCAATATCAGGTTTTATAGTAGGAGCAGGTATTGGATCTAGCAATAGTGCTACGTTTTCGGGCGGCACATATAGCGGCCAGTTTCGGATAACTGGTACATCTCATGCTAGCGGGATGGTTGATGCTAGTATATTCGGAGTTTATTATTGCACGATCGATTTACTCAGAGATGCGTTTGCAAATGCAGTGCCGTCCAATAAATTAGCCCACCCTGATATGAATAAAATGATTGCTGCTGATTCTATTACCAGATATTTTAAAGCCAGGATTAAAGAACCGTTTTCACTGAACGTGTCCAAACTTAAAATGGAAGATATCATTGATATTAGTGACCGATTTGAATCGTTATATTTTAAAGTAGAGTTGGTTGATAGCATATTGACAGCTATACCTTCTTAAACCCAAAAATAAATCAATAAATGGATTCACTGGTAGCCTTGGAAAATGTTAAAGTTGATCCTAGTAACAAGTACACTGTACTTGTATATTTTTTAAATAAATCAGAGGTTATCGATGAGACCGATGTGTATGGTGGTATTATTTTTATGGGTGCATACCCGAACAAAGCTTCAGCAACCGAAGCTTGTCAAAAGATTGTTAATGATACTGGCCACCGGCAAGTTATGGTTATCAAAACTTGCCGGTGGCATTTCTTGAAATTAGAATCACACCGTGATTCTACAGTAATTCCGTCACTGAGAGATAGAATGTTTAAAGATGAAGCCATTACTGCTGCGGGTCTTGATCTCAAAACCGCAAAATCGGTTACGGATATTGAAGTAAGAAACGCGATGCACGAACAACATATCAACATGCAGAATCCGGAACATGTTGATAACTACCACTACCGAGTTAACCATTTAAAATATTTAGAATCCCAGATAGCCGAATTGACATCAAAAGCTACAGAACTTAAAAATAAAATAGATGACCAATTGGAAAAACACCCCGAGTTTAAAGAATAACTGATATGTAAATCCCATGTATATACATGGGATTTGTTCGTATACGGAGTCTATACAATTATAATTGGATCATCACCAGTATAAGTCTTAATATCAATCTCTTCGCCCAGTTTATTTTTAGTGATAACTATACCGGCCACCCCAAGATCATCGGCTGTAAAATTATAATTGGCACCCCGAATATTTGTGATATCCACTCGCTGTTCATCCGATTGTAGAATATATACTTTTCTACCTCTGGGTGATTTGTTTTTCTTTGGCACGACTGATGTATATTGCACCCCCGAATAACTGTATTTAACTAACAAATATTTACCGTTGTCTTCAACGGTATCAGTGTCAAGTACACCTATGTTATTCATAATAAATTTAACCCCAAATTTAATCAACCTGGGTTTGATATACGTGTCAAAACTAAAAAACACAATACCCGACAGTAGAATTAAAATTCCTAAACATACGGTACCGTAACCTATCATCGTTACTAACATTTTAAGTTAATCTTGGTGTATCAAGATTAATTTCATTTTTAAACAATAATTTGCCGAAACATTTGTTTACATGGTAAGAAGAACCAATTACTTATAGGATTATATTGGTGATGTTTGCTATGAAAAGCCTCAGAAGATAATGTTCCTTGATTAATTTCATGTAGCTCCCAATCGGGGGCGGCAATTAACATTTGTTCTGGATGTGACAACCAGAACAAATGTCTAAGTATTGATTCTGAATTCCGGTATCGGCTCAAAAGATCATCTCTATTTTTGGTCTTAAGACCAGCAAATGCACATTCAAAAGTGCAGTACGCGCCTTCCATGTGGATTACATTTTCGTCAGTAATTTTGTTCTTGTAGTAAGATACCGGTATTCCAACCGGGTTAGTTTTAATTTCTTCGCGGCACCATTTACATCTTTGACCGGGGATCATAGGCAGAGCACTATCAATATCCCCTTCTTTCAAACATTCGTCTCTCTTGGCTTGATATTGATCACAATTAGTAGTATAAACAACTACAGTCGCTCCCTCCTCTTTATACGTAAAACTGGGTGATTCACCGTTAGTACCCCGAGCTACCGGTTTTACGTAAGAACTCTTAAGTGTAACCACGCTAGATTTATCTAGTATGTCTTCAGCAAATTTACCAGACAGATATTCTTCGAGAAGCTGTTGCCAACCAACACCTCTTAGATATAACACCGTGCTCATTATAACTTTCGAAAGTGACTTTCAAAGCTTATTAATTAAATTGCGAAAGTCACTTTCAAAAGTCACTCTAAAAGTTATATATGGATTGGTTACACGCGAAGGACCATGGCTATCTTATGATGATTATGGGTAATATGTTTTCAGGAAAAACTACGGCCCTACGTTCGACTTTAGGAAAATTTTTACCCTTAAATTTCAAAGTTTGTTACGTTAACTCAAATCGGGACTGTAGGAAGTGTAAAGGCGGTAATGATAAATTTACCACCCACAACTCATTAAATTTAAGCGCCGACGGTCTAATTGAAATCAAACTTGAGAAGTTATCCGATCTTAACCATCGGCTAACCGAGTTTGATATTATCGGAATCGATGAGACTCATTTCTTTGGTGATGAATTGGTACCTACGGTGTTATCGTGGGTACGCGAACACCAAAAATGTGTGATTATGTCAGTGTTAGCCGGAACTTTTGACCGTAAACCGTTTACTAATCGTCCGTTAGATCTATTTTCGGAAGCCGATCATAGAATGGTTGTGGATGATGCGTTCTGTTCAATTTGCTGGCAGGATGATGAGAAAGTAGTACGAGCTCCGTTTACAGCTCGCATATCTAAATCTCCGGACGAATTGATAGCTGGTGGTAGGGCTTCGTATATACCAGTATGTCGTAAACATCACAATTGTTTACAATCTTAAATTTAGAACGGTGTCGTAAAAAATTGGTTAACAAAAATGACGGCCCGTGAACAACGGATCGCATATATAGTGATTGATATAGTGTTAGCCGTAGCCGTAATTATCGCGGTCGCATTTTTGTTATACTATCGAAATGACCTCAAAGAATGTGAAGAAAATGAATCTTTATTCTGCCCACAGTTTACATGTCCATATACTGTAATTAATCCAAAATCAATGAACCCAGAAATGACACCTGCCGTTAGAAACGGTCCGGGTAGAAAAATATCAACTCTTCCATTCATAAATACGTAAATACATACGCGTATGCGTATTTACCGATGAATAATCATCGGTAAATTGATTATAACTGGTTGACAAAAATATGAGCTTATACTTGTTTTTAATTGGAATCATCCTATTAATAGCTTTAGTGATTATTGTAACCTACGCTGTATACTATCAGCGATATTCGTTTGATTGTTATCATCAACCCAGTCCACAATGTTTCCTAGACTGGCAATGTGGTCGTGATGATTGTACACCCGATGATATCATGGCTGGAAAAGATTGTGCCAAGTTCAGAATGTGTACTATGGAAGAATTTATGAAAGAAACTTGCCCATTTCCAGCGCAAGTTGTTCAGTTTGCAGCCCGTCAGGCCGGTCAGTGTCGAAGTCTGGATGATAAAGTACTTGGGCCGGGCGGCAGAAATGTTTGTAAAAAATCGTGGGGATTTTTGGGTACACCCATCAATACCGCATTACCGGTATTGTCATAAATCATAAAAACCAACGATATCGTTGGTTTTAAACATTAGCTTCCCTGATCTCAGGGAATCAGATCAATTCGTCAGGCATCGGTTTACAGACCGATTCACCCTTAGTACGATCCCAAACCGCCATCTGACCTTCTGGACATGATTCACCTCTAACGCAACCTAGCGGGGTAGTTCTAGCGTCAAAATTATTTGGATCAGTTGGCAAGAACGCTAATGTACCCCGGAGACATCCGTCAGGCCACAGTCTACGTTCTTGTAACCATTCTAACGGGGCACCGCAGAATTCAACCGAAGGGTCAGCTATCTGAAATGGAGGGTCTATGTCGGTATTTCCGGCTAAATTTGTATAGTTAGTAGCTTGGTTAAAACTAATTCGTTGAGTGTCAATTGGTTGAAATGCGTTACCATCATCGCTCCGAAATGTACCTACAATAAAATTTGGACACTGTGATCTACGTAAACAACGACATTTAACACCCATTTCACAAGTTCCATCTAAACTGGTACTACCATCGGATTGCACCGCAAATCTAGTAACTAAATTATCACAACTGTTGGGTGAATTACATACTTCTAATGAAGGATCATATATGATGCGTTCGCCTGATTTTGGACACTTTTTAACCCCATTAAAAAGATTGGTGGCACATTTACCGGCGGCGCAGTATATCGGACCTCTATCTGGTGGCTGATTTCTGAATGCATTCACCAAAAATAACGAAAATATCACCAATATAGTTAACGTAATGATCGCCAGAATCCATTCTGGAGATTCAAATGCCATTCAGGCCTACGCTCTGTATTTTGCAAATTCGAAAATTTACATTTTCGAATTATAGTATCATCATGCCAAAAATGATAATTAAAACTATCATTTTGAAGCAACTCTGTTACAACAAGATAACATCATCTCGTATACTTGGAAATATTAGTTGTCCGCTATATACTAACTCGTTCGTCAAACGTAAAATTTCACATCTGGCTACCTCAAGCTGTATATCGAAATTTAATCCGCGATATACAGGTTTTGCCGGTCCGGGTGCGATGCGATTACCGAATTGCATATCCAATTTGAATTCCGGAGCACTAATCTTATCACCCTTGATTCCTCTAGTAAAATAGTTTATAACTTGGTTATAAACATCTGGGTAACTGTATGTATTCCCGGAAATTGAGAAATAGTTGTCGTCAGAAAATTCTTTATAACCAGAGACACTGTAAATTTTATACTCTGTTTTCGACCGGTGGTTGATCGAATTTGAATTAAAATCTATCATCGCCAAACTTACGAATTTTTGTTTCATTCTGAAAGACTGCTCATCATGAATAGTACCATACAAAATAAGAGGTACAAAATTGACAGCATATTCTGGAGAACGCCGGCCGATGAAATTTGCGAAACTGTCGTAACGAAGATCACCTAGACGTTCACTACGGTACTTTCTAACAGCTTGCCATAATCCCGGTTCTGGGGAAAAATAATCGGCGTTACCCCAAACGTCAACCTTGAAAAAATCACCACGTCCGGGTATTCCAATGGTCGGATCTATTAAATTCCCAGAACGAATATTATCCATCAGTGCCACATCTGCCAGTTCTTTCATACCTCGAGAAACCAGAGTACCTTCTCTGGCTGTAGGAGAAACTCTACCTAAAATATTTACCATAACTTCTGGAGGAAGATCTGAGAACTGAGTCTTTTGACTGTTAATCACCATCTGCTTAACTTGCGGCAACAGTCCAAGAACTTCTACAAATCTGTCAGTATCCCGCTTCATCAAAAGAATTTCGGAACGGGTATACCGATACTCTCGTGAAACTGCTGGATTGGGATTACCGTCGTATAGACCTAACTGTACTAAACGTTCCCAAACCAACTGATTTAGGAACGGTAGTAAGTCTCGGGTCCTAACAAGCGACATGGTTTGCTCTAAATTCATTCTACGAATCTCATCGTCAGGTCCTTCCATTTTAGATACCCATTTTTTTGGTAATTCTAGAATTACCAAATTCATTTGATATAAACTTATTTTTGGCCGTCTTTAGCTAGACATTCTACCACTAATAAATCTTCGTACTCGGTAATATCACCGCGGGCAGACACATCACAAAATTCAGATCGGTATAAATAGTCATATATGTCCGGGGCTTTGACTTCAATATTATCATTACCATCATTTCTAACAAATACAATGGATCCGTTAGGTATATATTCCAGATTTGATTCAATTCTGGGTTTGTCACATGGGTCAAAAAAGTAATATTCGCCGTTGGACCACTCACGTATCAATACAATGCGACAATCACCGATTTCGGGTAAATGACACGTTTTACCGTCTGAACTTAACAGTCGATCAGTGTATCGAACCTGAAAGGCAACATAACGAGGCATATTTATAGTAATACTGAATCGAAATCGGGATATCAATTTTTAATTTTTACCAATTGCATTGTACAAGTTTAACCTAGATATCAATGTTTATTATGATTTCTTGTAAATAAGAAATGAGTACCGTGGTTTATCCATCGGTATATGATATGTATGCCGACCCCGAATATGGGAATGTTTCGGCCATTGTATTGTTATTATCGGTCGTGATTATCGCGGTCGTCATTATATTTTTTGTATTTATGACTAATAGCGATAATCGGGAAACCGCAAACGTTAATACTATGCCAGTGCCCCCGGAACCAGAATTAGATTCATTATTGGGGGCTTCGGGAACCGGAGATCAAGATAATCCCGATTTTGATGGGACCGCTATTACTAATTCAGTAGCTTGTAATAGTCAAGTCTCAGAATGGGTGTTTAGTACACCTAATGGTAATCGATGTGAATGTTTACAACCGTTCTTTGGACCTAGTTGTACCCGAGAATTATATAGTGATAGCTATTTTGGTGTAGGTGCTACCACCATTGACGCTTTGGATTTTGAGACTCTAATGACATTGCAAGCTGACCGGTTAAGTTTCCCATACATTGATTTCAGTCAGGTCGTGAGTTCTGAAGTTATTTGTACTCAGGAATGTGACATTCGGGACGAATGTATTGGTGTATACTGGCCGACTGAAGATCCTGATAAATTACTGAAACCGAGAACTTGTACGCTATTTGAGAATGTAGTAAATTTGAAACCTACTGGTAGTATTATTTACAATAACAATTTTGACAATAACCTATTTTTGAAATCAGGCCAACGGCTAAGAGTTCAAAATCGGGTATTCGCATATATCGGAGCCTTACCGTTGAGATATTATTTACGTGATGTATATACTAATGATAACGGGGCTGACCAGATGATCGCAATGTATGAACGAACTCAATATAAATTTAATTTCAAACCGCAATTGGCGGTCAATGATACTGGTTGTAGTAATACTTCAGGCTGCGAATTCGGTGAAGCTTGGTTTGGCGTATTCAGCCAAACATCGTTACCGATAACTGATAACGCCGCGATGCGCCAAATTATACTTAACGGTACGACTGACACTTACGTAGTATTATCACCAGGTGACACTAGTATTGATCTACCTGATAGTTGGACGGTAGCCACTGGCATTTTTGGGGCTTTTCTACCGACACCGCCGGGATCTTAACTGTGAATAGAACCATCGCTAACGATGGTTCTGGTTTTTTAATTGGGGTACCAGAAAGACAGTAAATCACTCTTCTGATACTTTTGTAGATATCTGAAGAATTTCAACCACCGGTCGGTATGAGTTTTCAAGTATATATCCATGTAAGCGTGTGCCACCTGTACCAAACAGTTGCTAGAGAAATCAACGTCGTTAGCCCCCTTTGAAAACTTGGTCAAGTCGGTATTTGGAGACACAAGAAGAGCATAACAAGTTCGGTCTGCAGCTAATAACCGACTAATCTCTTCGTTATGTTCCCAAAACTTCATTCTCCAATGTTGGGAATTCCCAACAGGCGGCCGGAAATCATCACCTTTTAAAATCGGGAGTTCGGTTTCCAGAACTTTTAAGGTGTCAGTGGTTGTCCGATACAAACTTATGAATTCGCGTCGAATATAGCTATTTTTAGGGATACTTGATTTGTTTGAAATGATATCCTTGATAGCCATTTGCGCGAATCTTTTGAGTTCTTCTAGTGTATGATAACAGACGATACCCGGAACAATATTATCTATCACAACATAACATTGTTCGCTTGTCTCAAAGGTCTTTAAAAAATCTTTCCAGGCAAAATGTTTTCCGGAAGGAAACATGTCACAGATAGGGTTGGACTTATAGATCGCTCGACCCATACCGATCAGGGTCCGTAAAAATCATTTTCAAAGCCAGGCTCGGATAGAATACAACATGCTTATAGTCCCAGAAATGTTTAATTATCTTGCCATCAAACATAATGGCAATCCCCGGTATAATGAAAGCGTTATTGAGACTGAATTAATAAGTTTCAGCACATTCCCCGTGCCAGAATTTAAACATCATCCATATTACCACTAGGGTAGCCACAAGTGTAGCCGCCCAAATTATATCAAACCGATATGGCACCTCAATTCTTCGGTCCATAATTACCGATCTCTGTTGAGCATAATCTACCAGAGCGATTACAAACAGTAAGATTGTCAGTCCAAGTACAAAATATACCACATCTCGAAGTTTAGGATATCTAAATATGTTCAGAGCCACAAACCAGAAAATACTAGCGTTACGAATCTGCGATAGAAACGTACTTTCTAGTTGGTTAAGATTAATATCATCCTCAACATCGCTCATTTACTTACCAATATAATTTAAATATCGACATTACATTATCAAATTCCCGAACGTGTTCTTCAGATTGCCGATTGAATTTCTGAAGTTTTTTTTTCAGAAACAAAATGGACCCGGTTAGATATTATGACCTGACGGAGATCGAAGGTATGCATAACGATACCTTATTTCATGTAGCCAAAACCCTCGGGTTGCAGCCCACATTTAACGAGATAATCTGGTATTACCTGAAAGAGTTTAATATGACCAGTCAAGGCTATACATATTTGAAGGTTATGGCTATGAAAAGAGACACCCGACCGTTCTTGGATTATTTTAATTTATGGCCGGTAGTCAGACAAGCAGTAATCAAAGAACTTAGATTGCAAGACAGACTTCGGGAACCTTTAGCCATTTCCCCGAAATCTCCTAGACTTATTGTTCAAGCAGTCCCAATGAGTATGTCGAATGAAATAACTGAATACATCCGAAACGGAGGAACTTACAACGATTCACAATGGCATGAACTTTCGTCCAGGCAAGATTTGACTCCCGGATTATTGGAAGATACCGTCGACGATCCCAGATTTAAATGGGATTGGGCCAATTTATTCTATGAATCGAATCTCGGGGAAGATTTTGTGGCTACACTATGGTGGTCTAGACATCCGGACACGAGTAAATCTCCCCCGTGGGGAGATTTCCACAGATCTCCCGACGGGGGAAACCCTGATACATGGAGTTATACTCATGGCAACAATTGGTGGTATGAACGAAAACCTAAGACCACTGAACATCAAAAACTGATAGACGTGAACAAAATTAGTTATTATAACCGCACCAAATATCGACCCGTTTATACCACGCCCGAACTCAGAGAAATTTTGAAAGAATTGGGATTGAAACCCAGCGGTACGAAAGCAGAACTTATAGTCCGTCTGGTCGATGACATTAAAGCTAAAGATGCTGAGCTTTACACTTTCATGAAAGATTTGGGTATAATAAGATGGCTAAATCAAGAAAGCCGAGGCTGGGGAAAGTCGAGGTTTCCGCGCTATTAATTCAAAATAATTTCTGAAGTTTTTTTTCAGAAACAAAATGGACCCGGTTAGATATTATGACCTGACGGAGATCGAAGGTATGGATAACAATACCTTATTTCGTGTAGCCAAAACCCTCGGGTTGCAGCCCACATTTAACGAGATAATCTGGTATTACCTGAAAGAGTTTAATATGACCAGTCAAGGCTATACATATTCGAAGGTTATGGCTATGAAAAGAGACACCCGACCGTTCTTGGATTATTTTAATTTATGGCCGGTAGTCAGACAAGCAGTAATCAAAGAACTTAGATTGCAAGACAGACTTCGGGAACCTTTAGCCATTGCCCCGACATCTCCTAGACTTATAAGTGAAATTGCGCCCAAAGTTACACCAGATGCAGTGTTGGGTACGACCACGACCAAACTTATCGCTACACCGTCAGCTTGGAAAGAATATACCAGAGATACTTCTACTATACAATTCTTGCAAGCATGGGAAAAAGATGCCAAACGTTTAATCCCATTGAACAAGTCAATACCTCCTAAACAAGGCTTAAGAGTATGCACTTATAATGTACATTTTTGGAAAACAGCAAACACAAGTGAGGTGAATATTGATATGGTCCTGGCCGATATTAAAGCTATTAACCCTGACATTGTTTGTCTTCAAGAAGCATTATTGCCTCTTAGTTTGGCAGGAGGTATAGAAACAACTGATGGCTGGTCCAGGGATGATTTAATAGAACAATTTACCAGGGCGGGATATGAATATAGCACTCTTTGTGCTACCGATAATTACAATCATTCCTGGATGCACAGTGGCACTATCTTTGGTAATGCTATATTCTCTAAGTTGGAACTGAAAGATCCCAGAGATATAGAACTAGACGCGGACATTCAAAATCGTTGTGCCGCACTGGCTACTGTTAATTTTAATGGTAAGGACGTGGTCATAGTCAGTGTTCACCTTGACGTATTTGATGCAACCGAAGACACTAGGAAAAAACAAATCTACCAACTTCTATATGATTATCGTGTACCACGTATAAAAGCCAGAAATGTGATCATAGCTGGAGACTTCAATTCGGTATGGCGGAAAGATTACACCGAAAATGAGTGGTCATGGCTGAAAAATAATAATCTTGGTATACCATTGCATCAGAAAGTTGTCGAATTGATGGTAAAACTTGGGTACAAAGAGGCTTTTGGGGACGATGGTCTCAATTATTCAGCCTGGACAGCGAGAAGGGTCGATTATATATGGTATAAAGGTTTATTTATGCCTAGGTACTCTGGCGTTTATTACAATGATTCCAGTGATCATTTCCCCATTTTCGCTGACTTTAATCTGCCTCCAAAATTGTCGATTCCAGAACTTCTTGGTCGTATCAGAAGAGGAGAAGATGTCAGGGGATCATTTGATCATTTATTGTTTACTCACAATACTCCTTTTCCCGTTGTATATGGTATGTTGACCGGAGAATTAGGTAGGTATATTCGATGTTGTAATAAAGAAGGCGTAATCGGAAAAGGCGCTCAATTTAGATATGGTGTCGATTCCCAGTATGGTGACTTTATATTTGTGACAAAAGGCACTGGCTGGTGGGAGGCTATGAAAGGTGTCGATCCAAATACGTATCCGTATCAGGTTAAATCTTATCCGTATCTGGGTCACTTCTTTTGGGATGAAGACGGCATTTTCTTACCCTATCATGGCAAAGAAAATGAGAAGAAAATTGATGGCTGGTTACTTGATCAAGCCAATGATTTTACATTTAGACCCGAAGATTTCAGAGGCAGCGGTGAGGAATGTGTAGAAGGATCAGGAATCTCGTGGTGCAATACTCAAATGCATTTGGGTGATAATGTTGGATTTGAACATGTTCAAGCTTTGCTGGCTCCTAAATGGATAACCACATCAGCTGGTGTCAGACGAAAATTGACCAGCAATGGACTAAATCTTGATTTGTTGGATAAATTCCTAAATAACAATTTGCCATTTTTCCCTGATGGAACCACAAATCAACTAAACGGTAAAGTAATATTATATGGAGATAATATTAATATTAAGGATTTTTATAGTTTCCTGTCTCCAGAATTGAATCAAATTAGTAAATTTTATCCGCTAAGTCCATATCCTAATGTTGACATAACCGGAGGATCAAGTACCAGAAGATCTCCATTTCCTCTGTCAACCAGCTCAGAAATTTCTATCAGTCCTCGTGCATTCTTAGACGTAGAAAAGATATTCATGAGGATTTTACTAATTTTTCTACCCGAAAAGTTAATTAACTCTTCGTACGAAGAGGCGCAGAATAATATTGATGAACTAATTTCAAATGGATTCACCTTGAAAACAATACTGGACTTCGGGTCTTTAGGCTAATTAATTTCAGAAACAAAATGGACCCGGTTAGATATTATGGCATAGCAGACATTACTCAAGCCTAGGCTTGAGTAAAAATTTTCAAATTAAGCAACTACCTTAGGATCGATCACTAGTCCCCATTCAGGGTCTCTAGGTTTGTACCCGGCCGATTTTAGCTTACGGATCGCCATTCTAATCTTGTTTTCCGACATCTTAGGCGTTCGACTCAAAATCCACATAAATTTCTTTCCGGGACTACCAACAATAGAATAGCTTGTGTAATCGGTGTCTACCACAAAGTACCAGCCATGTCCGGGTTTGGCATCTGAATCTTTAAAAACTAGATGTAAGGCGCCTGGATATTCTGGGTATACTACGTTACCAGTAGCTTCACTAGCTCTCAGCAGACGTCCGTTATTATAACAAGAATTGACGACGTCTAGGCCATTACACCGGTTAACTGTATAATCAGCAGTAACATCACCACATTCAGATTCCCATGCTATCCATGCCAGCTTCGATTTTGCTATCTCGTACCACCGTCCGGCGTATTTGCCCAAATTAAGCTCTGAAACTAATTTTTCGCGGTATAGAACTGCAGGGTTAACTTCAAATTCCTGTCGCTGCATCATATTTTACAACTGTCAAAAATTAAACAATGCGATTCAATTTAATGATCATAACTTATATGTGTATTTTAGTATACACCCGGGAATTTCAAGACCCTCCGGTTAATATTAGCTTGAAATTCCCATGGCCTGACATCGCACCCTTTAACCCTTTTCACGAATATATCGCTCGAATCCATAACGTAGCATGGCAATCGGTCAACGATAATATTTTAAGGGAGTATCAGTTACAGTTTACGTATGTTAATGATAATAACGACCCGAACACTACCCGCGACATACTTCGGGATATCCTATACAACGACAGCATGTATTTTCTGCCATGCTGTCTAGGTTACGGGGTTACAATGTTAGACATAATGACTGAAGAGCAGTTCACAAAACCACTGTTAGCCCCGTTGGATATTACCGATAGTCTGAGGGATGTAAACGATAATCCCAATGTTATCAACTTGTTAGCTTCAGAAACCGAAGAAGTAGCTACCATTATTAGTTACCTTACCATTAATCTTGAATTATCGCGTATCGGTTATTATGGTACTCCCGGAAACATCCCGGATATCGTCAATCAAACTTTACAAGCTTTAGGTCGGCGACTTGTAATATATCGTGAGTATACAGTAGGTGTACTTGAAGCTGATGTATTGGACATTGTAGCAGCGGCACCTGAAGCTATTATTCTAACAACTGATATTGCAGGTACTGTTAGTTTTATCCCGCAATTAAGAAGTTTCGAGGCTACTAACAATACGATTTTGATTGTACCCAGTGCTCAAAGTACCACCGGCGCCCTAAATTTTATACTATCATCCGAAGAAAACACTCGTGGGGTATTAGCCGTAAGTAGTACTCCTACTTGGACCAACGAAACCCAACCCCAAGATACGCTTATTGGTATGCTCCAACGTGATTTACAGTTATATGACCCAAATTTAATTTCAGAAGCATCACCGTTCGGGTTTATACCTGGTACTTCTGAAATTCACTCGTATCTAGCTATCCAATGGCTAGCCGGGATCGTAGATACGATCCCGGCTTCTGAGTTTAACGCTAGTAGTATTCAAGCGGCGATATATCGAAATTCATTATCGATAATCGGCGACCAAATTGTCGGTCCGTTTATTGACGAATGCGATTCAATAATTCCGTGTTGCAATCAAGGTGCTCATGCTATTTATATAAATACATTACAACCAGTGATCGGTGCACCTTCATTATATGTACAGAAAGATATTGTGACCTGGCCTGGCTGTACCGCTTCGCCTCAAAATCAGCCGTTGCCGTTAGTTATTGGCAACGTGCAACCAAATACTGACCAGAACCAAGTTATTAATTTGGGAATCCGGGAAGCGCTTGACTATGAACAACAACAGTTAACCTTTAATGGTCGAGGCGCTACGTTGTTAGAATATAATAGTGCTAACACTGATCTTCAATCGTTGGCTTCGGAATTAACAGAAATAGATCAGGTATTAGGATTAATCGGTCAAACTAATGACTTATCAACTATTGATACCGGTAATACTTCTATATGGTCAGTACGACCTAATAATATTGACCAATCAGACTCTATAATTAGGTTGTTTCCTACGGTTTACGATCAGTTATTTGGAGCAATGAGTGACATTCAAGGAGAATTTGAATTGATAACTGATGATGAACTTTTGATCGAGCTAGCTCGAGAATGGAGCTCTGAATTAAATTCCGAACTTGTATCGTTTTCGAATGTTGTTGTAATTTACCGGGATGATTATGATGAAATTATTGCTAACAGAATTGAGGATGACTTGTATATATTAGGACTGGTCGAACCAGTATACCAAAGCGGAGCCAAATATGTACTATCAGCTCCGCCAGTTAATTCTGAGCTACAGATTGCTCAAGATTTTATGAGTACCGGGGGTAATTCTCAATTACAATTTATGGGATATATCACTGGTAGATTTTTCTCAAGAGTTCTAGAATCAATCACTGGACAGTTGACATCTCAGAGGGTACTAGACAGTATTTACGAATTAGGAATAATATCAGAGGCTGGTATGGCTACTGGTAGAATCTCTAGAAATAACTGTAACAAAGGTTTTCGGACGGTGTACGTCGTAGAATTGGGTCAAGATACAATTACTGTCAATTGGCCCGGATGTGATGCTAGTCCAAACGATATCCAAAATACTGCCGACAAAGATCAACACGAAGACAACGTAGCTATTGGTACCGGGATTGGATTGGCAATTTTATTTGTAATTTGTTGTTGTTGTTTATTATTGGTAACCACGATTTGCGGGGGCATAGCTATTGTTAGCATTTTGATAGCCGTTAGGAAGACTAACGATGTTATTAAATTAACGCCACCCAATTATTATAAAATTGCATTTGGAGCTGAATATCTTCTTAATGGTGAAACTGAAGCTGAGTCTTCTCTAAGATATGACCATGGATTCCAAAAATCTCAGCTTTCAGATTTTGTGAGATTATTTGGTCAATTGCTACTGAACAAACCTTACAATGGCTTAATTATATCGACTTTAGGCAAAAAATACCGTCACGGTAAAAGATTAGCGGCTTGGTTGACTTATTTCTACCGATACGAACATCATGAAGCTGATCTGATACAACTGTTATCAACAAATGAAGTCAATAGAATAACCGACACAAATACTATGTTCAGACAAGATTCATTACTGGCCCGAGTGTTTAAAGTGTATTGTCAAATGGAAGGTTTACAATTTTTGTGGCAAAAATTGGCAAGAATAGTTAACGAAGTCCAGCTGGCTAGTACCGGTAAACGCAAATTAAACATCAAAATGGTCGACACGACAACTCAGGAAGCTTTTGATATGGAAATGGAAGTTGATCCTGGTAAAGCTACTGGTAGAACTGAAGCCGATCTCGCTGTTAATAGTTACCAACTTCGGGCGTTAGCTCAAAAGATATTTAATGCGGTCACGAGCGGATTCCCGGGTACTATCTCCAAATTTGTACAAACTATTACAAATACACTCAATGAGAGATTCGAAGATATCAGCCGTCAGAAATTACAAGTGATAGCCGGATCTTTTGTATTTTTAAGGTATATAGGACCAGCAATAGCAGCACCTCACCAATGGGGTCTTCTACAGGCCGCACCTTCCAGAAGTGCTCAAAGAACCATGATTTTACTGAGCAAAATCATTCAGAATCTATCTAACGGTAGAACGTTTGAGAAAGAAAGATATATGACTAGTATTAATGAATTTATTACAGGAAATCTTGAGAACATGGAAGATTTCCTAGATACAATTGTTGACGGGGTAACAGACGATATACCAATTGATACCGGGCTCACTGTTCCGGTGTCTATATATCATCAATCGTCAAAATCACTATTATTATCAGCGTTAGAGCATAAAGACGATATATACCGGGTATTTACAAAATCTCTGACATACACCGAGATGACCGAACTTGAAAATATCTATCTACGTCCGTTAGGGTTAATTAGTGGATAAACTGCCAAAACTCATACTAAGTATGAGTTTTTTAAACAAGCATACCAGCGATTGACGATATAAATGCCGATATTTCTAAGGTTGATTCCGGTTTATATCTTTCGAGTTTTTCCGGATTGTCAATATTTGGTACCCATTTAAGTTTAGGATATTTCCGAAAAAGTCTCTTTTCAGCTTCATCAAACCTGTTTATACCTGAAGTGTAATTTTTGATAGAGTCATTCGCGATTGTTTTGGAATCCAGATCTAGATCTTCCGATCTACTCAAAAAATACTCAGTATCATCAATACAAGACTGGCAATTGGCTCTCATTCTGTTCAAAAATATGTAATGATTAGCGTCTTCTGGCGAGAATTTCTCCATATTCTCGCGCTTACGGGTTTTAATTCCTAGTTTTTCCAAACGTTTGGCCTTTTGGATCTTTAGAATTTCCGTAGTTATATGTTGAATCAACCCAAATTTTTCATCCAAAGGCACCTCGTCTGATTCAATCTTACTAATTGACTCGTCAATAAGTTTAAATTCCGGTTCCGTGCCCGGATTGTCCGCTAAATTATCCCTGACATTTTTGACAATTTCCATAACGGCTGTAGTTTGAGTTTTAAGGTCATCAGTCGAAAACGACGTTTTAGGTTCAGGATTGGCCAATCCTGTCAGTCCTTTTATAATATCCCCCAATTTAACGGATTGCCCATTTTTACCAGAGTTCTTAGTTTGTTCTTCGGCAAACTTAATCAAAGCTGGTATTGAAATCCCAGAGGGGTCCATCTTGATATTTTATATATCAAAATAGGGTTTAAGAAACAACATTACCCGTGACTTTCACGGGTAAACCGTATTTACCACAAAAAATTATAACTAAACCAGGCCGGTGAGTATTTATCATCGATACACCGTCCGCCAGTCTTCATACATCCTTCATGACGTTTACGATAATTGCCGCGTCGTTTATCATCACCATGATCCATACTTGAGTACAACTTCAACGGGGTCTGATCTTTATACTGTTGATAGTCTTTATCTCCGAACTGAACCGTACCATGTCCGGGCACTGTGACCCGATATTTCTTATTTCCACTACCTGGTTCCCAAGTAGTACCAGCTGGTAATGATGGTGGCATTTTGTTTTAATACTCATGACAATATAAACACTTTTTCGGGAACTGATTTGACAACGATTAGTCCAAGTTTTCAAAATTAGCTAGGGCTAACTGTCCCAAGATGTCAGATTCAAAAGTAGTGTTACTCAAAGGTCAAATCAATAATATACCCCGTCTTAAACAATATGTCAAGAATAAATGGTTCAATGTGTTATCCGAAAGTAGTGGTGTTACCTTCAAATGCTACTATAACTTTTGGTGCTGGCCGATGGTTGGCGATAATGTTTACGGTTATGGTACTTTAGAAGGTAACGAATTTAGATTCACCCGTTTACCGTTTATATTCCCGGGTACTGACCTTAGTACCATTAAAGATTGTTTAAAGATGGCTTTCCGGATGCTCAGAGTTAGTGATCGTCAGAGCAATGATTTTATCAAAGAATTGGGTGAAGACCCCGCTACATTTTTAGACGAAGCTATCGCTGACTATACCAAATTTCCAGCTGATCATATCATGTTGGTTTCGCCTATTATTAACGAAACACAAATGAAGAGTCTATACCGGTGGTGGTATAAAAAGCGGATATTACGAAAGTTATATTTGCTAGGTCTCAATAATGCCGAAATTAGAGGTTCCGAACTCACAGCCGACCAATTATATCAAAAGTGTTTGCAGGTTAAAGTTAGCAGCCCGTATCGTTTGATGAGTTTAAACTTAAAGACCTGTGATGGGATCTACGAACGACTAAATGAATCAATACCAATGGATGAACGAGTTAATGGTAGTGTTATGCGCAAAATAGCCGAATATACCGAGAAGGGCTGGGATGGTATGCCTATGAAGTTAGCTTTACAAAAGATTCCTAATTTACCGACAATACTCCCAGTACTTAAAGAAAATTTTGGAGCTAAAGTTGAATATGATACACTATATTCGGGCGATATTTATACCCGTGAATGTGCAGTTGCCAAGTATGTCTATGATTTATGCGGACTCGATGACTGTATTGATCTTATAGACGATGACCATTTGAGGAAGGTATTTGACCAACGACTCACTGAAAAACAGTTGGCAGTAGTTTCAAAAGCTCTGACTACTAATCTGAGTATAATTACTGGCAATGCGGGTAGTGGTAAGACTACTATTATCGGTGAAATGGTCTCAAGGTTAGAAGCGGCTAGACAAGAATACTTTGTAGTGTCGTTTACCGGTAAGGCAGTAGCCCGTTTGCGTCAAGTGCTTAAACGGAGAACTCCTAGCACCATGCATAAATTAATTGCCAAAGAATCAACTGCAAAACTAGAAGTCGGCTATAAACCCAAAGAATTTAGCCATCTAATTATAGATGAAGCCTCAATGATTACTACTCAGTTATTTTGGGAATTTATTACAGCTTTTCCAGGCAAGTATCGGATTACCTTCGTAGGAGATCCCAATCAATTATTACCAATCGGTTGGGGGACACTTATGGATCAGCTAATGCGATGTTCATTCATCCCCCGGTTTAAACTTACAGAAGTGCATCGGGTGCAACGAGAAAGCGGCATTCTTAGGAATGCCTACCGCTTAATCAACTATCAAATTGATGATGACGATGAAGAATTTGAGCCATTTGAGTTTAAAGAGTTTGATGATTTTCAAATTTTTGAAGGTGACGAAGAATCATTGTTAGAGACCATGATTAAAATGTTTCATGATGGTGACATCCCGCCTACAAATTTTGTAGTAGTAACTCCGTACAAGGCTCTTATTAGAAAAATTAATCAACTTTGCCAGGATATATATGATCATGGTGAGGACGATATAATTGACAATACTGGCAATCGTTGGAAAACCGGCGATAAAGTTATGATGTGGAAGAATAACTACGAAATTGACGTTATGAACGGTGAAGAGGGTATTGTCATAAATGTGCTCCGGGAAGAATCTAAGATTCTAGTCAATTTTGGCGGTTCCAAAACTGTAGAGTTTGTGACCGATTTTGATCTTAACAGTTTACAAGATGGCAAAGATGAGCAAGATAATGAACGCGCGTTAAATGTAGCATTAGATGCTGAGAAAGTATTGTCAGTTAGATGGTTGCGATTAAGTTATGCTATTACCTGTCATAAATCTCAAGGTTCCGAATGGCAGTTTGAAATCTTTTACTTGCCTCCGGGTAAGATGATGTCTAAATTTTTAGATCGAAATCTAGTATACACGGCTATAACTAGAGCTTCTAAAGCTTTAGTATGTCTAGGCGATATTAGATCTTTAAATATCGCCGCTGTCCGTAAACCTATGGAAACTCATGATAATTTACAACGACGCATAATGGCACATACATTGGCGTAGACCATCACTCGTGATGACAACCGTCTCAAAACCATCACGGGTGATGGCAACCGTCTCAAAACCATCACGGGTGATGGCAACCGTCTCAAAACCATCACGGGTGATGGCAACCGTCTCAAAACCATCACCCGTGATGGCAACCGTCTCAAAACCATCACTCGTGATGACAACCGTCTCAAAACCATCACGGGTGATGGCAACCGTCTCAAAACCATCACGGGTGATGGTTTTGTTTCGTCGGTAATTATATTGATTTCAAAAAGATGTCCGGATATTTTAAACCAGGCCACAATTTAACAACAGCACAAGAAAAATACTGCCGATGTACCCTACATGTAATGTCTAGAGATCTACAATCTGGTAACAAAGATTGTCTATCTACTAAAGATTGGGGTCCGGGTAAAGATTGTTATAACCCGTATTCAGTTTGCGCTAAGAGTACAAAAACATCGGTTGGTCGGTCTCCCAAATGTACGATCAGCTATAATTTTTCTGGGATTCCGGACGATGAACTTCGCGCATATGCAACTGTAGAAGGTGTAACTATACCTACACCCTATAATAGAACTATTATGATTAGTAATCTTGAAGCTTGGCGAACAGCTAAATCAATATGATTTTACACGGAATTGTTTTAAATAAATTTTGTTCCAGAAAATGGAGGTACCCAGTGTTTCACATGATATACGTAAGATGAATCTTTATTGGAGAGTCAATAGTATGATTTGGAAGAAATTGGAGGAACTTCGGAAGGATGGACGTTCAGATATCCCCGAATACACCGAAGAAAAAATTATGAGCATACGAAGGGACATTCCATTGTTGTTGAATTTCCTGGGACTGTGGGAGTGGGTTAGAGAACTATTAACATTCACAACTGGTACACGATCCTGGGTAGACTATATAGAACCCAGGGAATATCGAGGCGAACTTGTAGGTTTAATTGGTGTACTAGATTCAGGTTTGCCCGTTATCGATGTCATAGTGTCTAATTAGGATTATGAACGCATTCAGACTATATGCAACATCATATCTACAGTCACTTCAGATTCCCGTATTTGGATACCCAGTCCTACCAGGGCCAAATTAGTATATTTGAACCAGATACTATGCAACAGCGAGCACTTCTGGAGGCTGAAACTGGAACTCGATTTTGGTGTACCAAAGGAAACGCCCGCATCATACAAGAAGCGGTACGGAGAACTCAAGCTTTTATACGCCTTAGATAGAGACATGAAATCCGGCGTTTCGATTGATTGGACTGAGGCGTCTAAATCTCCTAATGTTAGTACTAAGCTAATTGAATTAACCGATAAATATTGGGGTAGTTGGAGATGGGATTTTAAAGCACTATCGGCTAACCTAGCAATTCCATTAGAATTTATAGTGGATCATCCTGAATTAGGTTACCGTGACACACCGCCTGAAGAAAGGAAGTATTATTATGAATTAGGTTGGCAATGGCCGGAGGTATCTGAAAGACCAGACGTAACCATGGAATTTGTCATGGAACATCCTGATAAACCCTGGAGTTGGCAAGTGTTGTCGCTTAAACAACCCTTAGAACTGATATCTAAAACCGCGAATGATCCTAGATATACGTGGGATTGGTACATTATATATAAACAAAGGCTCGGGGTTCATGATTCAGATGATCTAATTAAGAAATATGGTGATGATCCTAATTTACTGAGTCATATGCTGTTTGAACATGCGAGAATTCGACACAGCAATTCCTATGGTATATCAGAACGAGAAGCCGAGCATGTTAGAAAGTTGTTAAAACACGGGGCGAATCCTAATGTAATCGATAATTCTAAAATTACTCCAATTGATATACCATTGATAGCTGCAGTATCTGGAGGTACTATAAATTATGCTGCAGTTAGAGAATTATTAGCGTTCGGGGCCAATCCTAATATTCAGGATAGTCTAGGAGATACAGTCATAACTGTCGCGGTTCGTAATTATCGGTATCACAGACCCGATTACTGCGCGTATACCATCAAAATGCTTTTGGAGCATGGTGCTGACCCAACTATACGTAATAATGACGGTAGAAATGCACTTGATTATTATCGAGAAAACCGCAGAAAGTTTAGCGAAGAAGTACACTCTTTGCTTGAGCCTTACATATCATGATTTCAAAACTCGATCATAGTCTTAGCTTGGTTATTCATAGCTTCGGCCAACTCTATCATTAAATCAAATCGTTCAATTCCAGTACCCTGGTATCTTTGCAGATAGACTTCATCAACCAGTTCTAATTTCATGTCCGACCATCTTTGAATAAAAGCTAACGTGTTCCGAAAATGGGGTAACGTAGTATTTACCAACAAAATTGGTAATATTTCAGGAGTTATTGGAACTTCCAGATCCAATCTACCTTCAGATTGTAGTCTCAAAATTGCTTGATCAATACTAGTCTCACCCGGCTGAAGTATACTCGAGGGATCTTTTAAAAATATTTGAGGCAAAGTCATCTTGTACCCGGTATCTAATAATTGACCCTGATATAATTCTCTAGGACTACTTGCAATCGTCCCCTTAGCCCTCAAATATTGTAGCATTAGAGTATATCTATCATCAGACGGGGTCATCCCATAAGATCTAATAATATTTTTGGCATAGCCACCATTTGAGGGATCAGTCTCGTTAACCAGTTCTAAAATATCATCAGAATTTACACCCTCTGGGTATACAATTTTATCCAGACCTGCTAACGTTAATACAATAGACCCAATTAAATCCCGGCTATCCGGGATTCCAAGAATATCTTGGAATATTCGGATATCATCTGCGCTCGCCAATAATATTTGCTGCAGTTGATATTTCGGAATGGAAACCCCCGGACCTTCGATCATTGGTAATATTTGCTGGTAAGTTTGCATTAACTGGAGCCGAGTTGGCGGTACCGGTATTCGGTTATCTTCTAGCAGTAGTTTAGTTTGTCGTTCGTTTTCCGGATTGGTTTTTTCAATTAAACGTGCTAGATTACTTTCGTTAATACCATCTGGATATGTTAATTTATGTATAGCTGCCAGTTGTATGGCAATTATACCCCTAGGGTCATTTTTGGGCAATTGAATGTTCGGGTCTAAACGAAAGTAATTTATAAAAATTGGAATATGCTCAGGTTTCATCATTAGTACGCCCTCCAACGGATATACTGGGACTTCTTCCATCGAAAATTACAATATACTCACACCCGTTTTAATATTAGGTAAAATAATTTTAGAGTTTATGACATCCGTATGTTGAAGTGGTTTTAAGAAACCCGTGATTTGTTCAATGGTCGTACGTCCGGTGACCATTGTGGAAGTTTCAGTGTCAACAACCGCAACACATAAATTCCCTGTAAAACGACTCGACGTTGACATGTCGGCATGCTTATGACATGCCGATAACATGATCGTGATATTTATTATTCGGACCTGGCTATCCGATGATCCGTACGGTTTTGTAATTGCTGGCATCAATGCCAGTTTGGTACCATCTGCATCGCAAACGATGTCGCTAAATTTAAAAATACCCAAGTGTTTCTTACCAGAACCGGATATTCCGTATACCACAAAATAATTAGTATTTAAGCCATAAAATTTGGGATCGACCCTTGAAAATGTCATGTCTCGACTGAGTTTAGTAATTTTAGCCACGGGATCGGTGAACTTTAATAATTTAGTTATAAATCGAAGTTCATAGTACAAACCAGGTCGTGTATACAATAATTCTCCACGTTCATATTCGAAAAAATTTTTAAGGATTTCGATGTTATCACTAGCTACTGGACTAATTAAAGGTCCGTATTTAATGTTTTTACGAAGCGCTAAATCTGCTAATATTCGCATTTTCTTAGAGACTAGCACACATTCTCGGGCCGTAGTCGAAACTAGTCTCAAAATATGTACTTGAATTTCCGCCGGTAATGATTCTAATTGTATTGGAGCTTTACGCTCATCAATTAACATCCTGATATCATGTTTAAGATTTAGAGTAGGATCATTGATAAATCTTAACAGATTTATCATAGGCAGACCCATAATTTCATCGGGATCACATTCTGACTGTAACTTTTGCGATATCAGCTGTTTGACAACTTTAATCAATCGTAACGATCTAATTTCAGACAGTAGTTCGGCGTCTGCCATTTTATTAGTATAGTTACATAAATAAAGTTGTCGTTTTCAATTTTGGCAGTTTTACGCGATCGGTTTTGGGAAGCTGGAGACATCTAAACATAGCAGTACCGATAATTTCGTTATCTTCGGTATACCTGAGACCAGCCAATGAAATACGAGGGCTAACCGCTGATAATACTGGTATTTCAAACCAGATACCTTCATTACTGGCGGCATCACCAAAGTGATCTTCAACTACTTCGCCGGTAACGCTCATTCGGTCTAAAGTCTCGATATCAGTTTGAATTATCCAATCTTCGGGATTCAGATGTTCTCCGTATAGAATAGTATCACCGTTTGACTGAGTAATCACACCATCGTCAACATATAGTAATCCTACAAACGGAATCGGGTCTTGCCTCAAAAATTCAATCATCTGTCCAAGTATCATTGTCCAACCTTTATTCTTAACGTCTGGCATCCATCCGATGCTCCGATTGATTAATTTAATCATCTCCCGTTGTTTGGTCAAATCAGGTGTAATTGTCCCATAAATTAAATATAATTTACCATCGTAATCAATATATTTACTAATATTAGTATGAAGTGATGATTCATATGGACCGTCAGTGTCGCCTATATACATTGGATTGCCATCACTGTCGGTTTCAAAATATACATACCGATCGCGTATACGATCGCTAATATCACACAGGGAGCTAATAGTTCTTTCCAAACGAATTAAACCTCTAGACTGCTGAAATTCGTCAACCGTTAAATGGTATAGCATGCGTTGATATCGTCCAACGCTACCCCATGCCGGGTCGGTACTTTCGTATGGCATCGGTAAACTAGCTTTCACTGCCCCTTCTAGGTTATGATGATTGATCGGGCAACCCGTCGGAAATATAACTTTGTGTACCTTATTAAGCTCAATCAAAATTTGACCACTAACATCTTTGGTATCGGTGATTTCAAAATAATCTACAAACGCCTGAAAATGGTTTGGATTCATATTTAAAATTACCCATAGCGAGTATTCAGGAATATCATCCATATTTTTTAAACTATTGGTTGTTTTATATACACTACAATTTCGTAATAATTATATTATTTATTACGAAAAGCTGACCAGTGGTTAACCACTGGTCATGGATAATACAGAATTAATTATACTATTGATATTATTCACGGTGCTATTAGTATTGGTGATATGGATTTTTTGGCCAGGTCTAGACAATGCGCCAGTAACTGTAACGGAACCAGCCACCCCATCCAGTATCGGTGAAGTCTGTAACACTACTACCCTTTGTGATAGTGGGTTAATATGTGAAACTACATGCCGAGGTACTACTGGTACTAATTGTGACAGTAACTACCAATGCGCTGATGAATTGTACTGTGTCGGTCTAGTGTTATCAAATACTGGTAATGTTCTAAAGCAAGGTATGTGCCAAACTAGACCATCAGGAGGCTTAGATCAACCTTGCCCAAATTGCGATGCTGGGTTTATATGTGACGAATCGCTAAGTCCACCTATCTGCAAAGCTAATGAAAGTACTGAATGTACTAAAAACGAAGATTGTTTCTATCGGGTATGTACGTCCGGAGTTTGCGAAGGTGGGGTTGTGAATTCAGACCCATGTAGAACTGACTTTATGCCGTTTGTTCAAGGAACTATTGTTAGTTCTAGTCGGTGTGAAGAAGGACTGGTATGTGATACCACCGGGGTTGAGACTGAATTTGGACCAGCGAGTACTGCTGGTTATTGTCAAATTGAGGGTATTAACAATGGTACTGATGGTGCGTTTTGTCTAGCTGGAGAACCATTCCCCCAACCTGATAATATGTTACAACCTGGTTGTAACACCGGATTAGTGTGTTTAAACGGCAAATGTCAAATAGGGCAACAATTCTGGGGTCAGACATGTGATGTTGATGCGGATTTACCTACTGCTCTTAATACCTGTAATCCTCCGCTAGTTTGTGGTGTCGGACCCGGCGGACCTACCGAACCGACTTGCGTGTACCCCGAATTTCCAAACACTTGCGATATCACTGGACAATGCAGTCAAGGTTTCCAATGTCTCGGTCAGTCTTGCGTCGCTCTAAAAGACACTTTTTGCACAGCTGATACTGAATGTATCACTGGTAGTTGCGACAGCGGTCAAGCAAAAATTTGGCGATGGACCGGTAATGCTAAAACTGATCCTAGTAGTGCCAGATGGCAATTACATAGCGAATTGCCCACTTCAGTGTTTTTCAACACATTTAACGCATCAAATGTGACATTATGGGGTGTAAGTCTTCAAAACGATCCCACTACTGATATCGGACTTAAACTAACTACAGATAGTGGTAATTCAGTATCGTCAGCTTTGGGTGGTATTTATAGATATATTTTGCCAACTACAAGGTTAGATCGACCTACCTGGGAAAAAGTATTCCCATATCAAGTTGTTGAGACTTTGGTAATTTCTGGTAGTACGGTTACTCGTACTACTACCATCAAAGATCTAACGGCCCCCAATAATGCACTAATTTTTGACGGTAGTCCGTTAGTAGTAGCTAATGTTAAAATTGAGTTTCCGGATACCAGCGTAGTTCAGAACGACGCTTTATATTTACTCAAAAAGTTACCTCAAGATTTTGAACCGGGTACGGTGCCTGAACGGAAGTGCGTATCTGAAGCTTTAACTTTCGGTTATATTTTGGTGCCATTTAACGTAACACCGGGTGATATAATTTTGGGGTCACAACGGACCGTAGTACCACCGTCTACTAGTAGCGAAGTTATTACTACCATTGATGACCTTGATGTTTCGGAGCAGCAAGATGTAATTCTAAGAGGTTCTAGTGACAATGCTACTGATTTCTTATTTTTGCGCACTATGGAGATTGTCAACTATTTCTTAAGAGAACAGAACGTAACTACTCCTAGGTTTTATAATTCGGCCAAGGGTTGTAGTGAGTTTAATTACTCGTACACCCGTAACTTCTCTAGTGGCGGGTTTGATATTCCGAGCTCGGACGGCGACAAGATTATTTTTAACGGTGTACTAACCGGTCAAGAGTTACCACACCCGGGTTTGACACTCACAAGTAGAACTTACGAGATTCCGACTTACCAACACTTCAATGTTAATGATCATGAGTTTGTAAACAGTGCCAGCACATTGATGCTAGCTAGAAGTACCAACGTTACCGGAACACCACATAATCTGATTATGGTTGAGGGGTTATTACAGTCATTTAGCCCGGGGTATGTAGACGAGTTTAGCAGATTGACGGCAGCTTCACACGGACAATATTTGATGCAACCTGGTGTTTGTGTTTGATTCAAAACATTACAGGTAGTAAGGTTTTTACAATATTTTAAGAGTATGTATCTGGGCGGTTAAACTTAAAATATCGTGAGATATGATTCATTCTGAAAATGATTTTGGAGACATCTAAGCGACACATGTCAGCCGTGCCCAACAAGATTATCGCGATCATCCTCGGATACGTCGGTACCGACTACTCCACAGTATTGAGGTTGGTATGCAGGTTGTTTAACAAGCTGTCACCGAAATCGTCCCGTAAGAAGCTTACAACTGTAGCGGCCCGAGACGGTCATCTGAAACTCTTGCAGTGGGCGAGCGAACACCATTGCCCTTGGGATGTGAGGACATGTCGGAAGGCTGCTGAAGGTGGACATCTGGAGGTACTGCAATGGTCCCGAGAGCACCATTGTCCTTGGGACGAGAGGACATGTAAGGCGGCCGCTAGAGGCGGACATGTGGAGGTACTGCAATGGTCCCGAGAGCATGGCTGTCCTGAATAAAAAAAAACCAACCTCAGGGTTGGTTTTTTAAAATATCCGGCCATAATTAAAATATGCAATTCTGTCGCACTCTTGATGGTGTTGAATTTAACTATTGGATTTGTCATCCGTTGTTTCTTATTAAACCCCACAGATATGATATGATGAAAATTCCGGAAGAAGTACCATTGATTGAATCTGACTCACGGCTGAGGGTAAATTATCTCGGTTCCCGAGATAGAGGGATATATCTAAGTATATCAGAACCTAAGATAGTTATTAAACGCAGACCTATACATACTGGAATGGTAGAGGTCGAACATTACACAACACTGCCCAAAGATAACGATCATTTTGCTAAATTTTACGGTTATCAAATTTTAGATGACAACGTATATATACGCCTACAATATATAAAAGGTGTTACCATGAATACATATTTGGGGTCCGGTTATTCACGTGATTTTGAAACTATCGTAACCCAGGGTTATGAAGCTTTAGATCAGATGCACGCTGCGGGAGTATTTCACGGCGATATTGGTAATCCCGATAATGTTATACTATCCAAAGATAACCGATTAGTTATTATAGATTTTGAGACCGATTTAAAGCTAAACTCTAGATTGATTTGCTCTGACGTATTTGATTTAACTTGGCTATTCTTTGAAATATTGGCACCCGTAGTAGATGAAACGGAATACAACTATATATCCGATAAAGTGCTAATAGATGGTGAATATGGGGTATTATTGCCCCATATTTACAAAACAAAAGACACAATAGTTAGTCGGGCGCTCGATGAAATGATTTTAAGGCTTGAGAAGTGTATTAATTTAATCGACTAATTGATAATTTGAAATTGATTTATACGATCAATCGATTAGTTGTATAATGCAGTTATACGCAGATATGGAATCATTATCATCATTGATCACTCAATACGGATACGGCCAGAGTCGTGAGTCCCAAACTGGACCTGAACATAGCATCATGATGCCGCTTAACAGCAGTTCCTATGTTGAATTGTGGTACTCAAACGCAGCTCGCAAAGCTAATTTTGAGACTCTTTGGAGTCTGAAACCAAAGAAGCGAGGTGTGGTCAAGATGTTTGGTAAAGAGACTGAAGTTGCCAGATGGCAACAAGCTTACGACCGCCCGTACTACTTCAGTGGTATGACTCATGACGCCGTCCCGCTACCGAAAGAGTTTAAGCCGTTTTTGGATGAGTTGCGAGCTAGCGACTATAATTACTTTTGCAGCACCGGATTCAACCAGGTCTTGGTAAACTGGTATGAAGACGGTTCCGATTATATTGGTCCACACTCTGACGACGAGGGGCAGCTGGTAAAAGGACCCGAGGGTAATACTCTGATATACTCATTGACACTTCAAGAAGGACCCGGTCATCGCATCTTCAGAATCAAACCAAAACTGCCCAAGAAAGAATCGCTACCAATTGAGCTCCGAAAGAGACTCGGTCGCCAGCGCACTGACATCCAACTAAAGCATGGGTTGGTAGTAATGATGGGTGGTCAATGCCAACGGGACTTCAAGCATCAGGTGCCACGAACTAAGAAGGATGTTGGTCGTCGTATCAACATTACCATACGCTGCTTCTGGGAACAGGATTAAAAAACCAAGAACCAACTTTCGGGTTGGTTCTGTACTTGAAAGTGATATATGATATATCATATATTAATGTTTATTTAAATGGAGACGTTGCCTCACGAAATTATAGATCATATTTTTGGATTTATCAATGATGACTATAACATATTGTTGAAATTAACATGTAAGTTATTTAACCAGGTGTTAGATAAGCCATACATTCAAAAACAATGTATTACAATGGCGGCCGCAGCCGACGGGTATTTACAAATTTTGAAATGGGCTACAGATGACAATACTACGATTAAATTTATACCAGACGAAGATTTATGTGATGTCGCGGCTGCCGGAGGACATCTTGAAGTGCTGCAATGGCTTCGGGATCCCAATACCGGTGGCGGACGATGCCCCTGGAGTTGGAGAACGTGTAAGATGGCCGCTGCAGGAGGCCATCTTGAAGTGCTGCAATGGCTTCGGGATCCCAATACCGGCGGCGGACGATGCCCCTGGATCGGATTAGTTTGTCAAGCCGCTGCTGAAGGCGGAAACTTGGAGATCCTGAAATGGCTCCGAGACCCAAAAACAGGTGGTGGCAAGTGTTCTTTTGGTATGTATATGATATTATGTGCGGCTGAAGGTGGAAATCTTGAAATACTGAAATGGCTCCAAGACCCTAAAACTGGTGGAGGTATATGTACTCGGGATATACATGCATGTCAAGGCGCAGCTACTAACGGACATCTTGAAGTGTTGAAATGGCTCCGGGATCCTAATACTGGTAGCGGGCAATGTCGTTGGGATGAAAGAACCTCTGAGGAAGCCGCTAAAGGAGGACATCTTGAAGTATTGAAATGGCTTCTAAATCCGGAAACTGGCGGGGGCAAATGCCCTTTCAATAAAGAGTTATTATGCCAACACGCAGCTGGAGGTGGTCATATTAACGTGATTGAATGGCTTCGAGATCCTGACACCAATGAAGGTAGGTTTCCTTGGAACGGGGATAGCTGTTATAACGCAGCTATCGGTGGACATCTCAAAATGTTAAAATGGCTTCGGGATCCTAATACTGGTGGTGGACAATGTCCTTGGGATATACATACATGTCGAGGCGCAGCTACTAACGGACATCTTGAAGTGTTACGGTGGCTCCGGGATCCTAATACTGGTGGTGGACAATGTCCTTGGGATCAGACGACATGTAATGAGGCCGCTAGAGGAGGACATCTTAAAGTATTGAAATGGCTTCGGGATCCTAATACTGGTGGTGGACAATGTCCATGGAGTGAATTTACATGCAAAAATGCAGTTGAAGGCGGGCATCTCAAAATACTACAATGGCTTCGGGATCCTCATACTGGTGGCGGACAATGTCCTTGGGATAAACAGGATTGTTTACTCTGGGCAGAATATGACGGTCATTGCGATATATTTGATTGGATTAAAACTATACTGTAATCATTATCTGCTAATTTCGATGTACTAAAATGATTTTTAACCAAAATTGTGTTTATAGAAAAAAAACGATATGATGGGTACCAAAAATCCGGCAATTGTTAATTCACTTTTAGGTAGGACGGGTACTTGTTCAGGATCAGTATATCACGAGAGTATAGAATTGAGGTTTCAGCAACTTAATGAACGTAGAAGAACTCTCCAGGAGATGATTGACGAAAAGACTGATCTCAAATACTTCATCGAGAATGCATTCGATGATCATCGAATCCTGATTGAAAAATATAATGAGCTACAAAGAGAGTATATCGAATTACAGAATAAGCACATCAGACTCCAGGATAATTTAATTGATACACTCAAAACTGTTATTGATTGCTGATAACTACAAAACCAACGCTAGCGTTGGTTTTTATTTGTTCAATTTTGGAGGGTACAAAATATAGCTATGAGCGATTATATACCCCATTATGCGTTGTTTGATGAAGATGTGGTACCCCGGAAATATTCAAATTGGTCTGGTCCAGCTGAAAATACTACCAGATTGCCAGATTGGTTAGCTGATTGGTTATATGGTAACGAACTACTGCAAATACTATCGGCATTCGCTCTGGGTATAGCATTTGCACCTTGGAGTTGGGGTATCGTATACTTCTTCATTGGTATAGTGATATGGGAGATATTGTATTATGTATCAGTCAAAGGTAGTAAACCATTTTGGTTCCTAGAAGTTAGATTGGCGATCGTGGCGGCTTCAGTGTTGGGTTGGCTTATCGGTAGAGAACTTACTGGTAAAGATGCTGACAAACTCGATCCGTTATTGGGTCGTCCCCCAAAAACAGACATATAAACACATCGTATTGTCAATAAATGGTAGACGTACTATCTTGGATATTTGGGCTACCACCGGCACCTTGGTGGTTGCCATTGATAAGTTTTCCATCGGTTGCTATTGGTATTTGTTGTATTATTATCGGCATGGCGATTGAAAATGAACAGAGTCATGGCCATTACGATTTTAGAAGAATTGAGAAAGAACCCAGACAAAAAAGAAATCAACGTATATTACGTCAAATTTAAACTCAATCCGCAATTGAGTTTAAAAATTTACCGGATATATTTGAGACATAATTCTTTCATAGTTTCCGATGGTTGCGGTATTTTCATGTTTATTTTAATTATATCCTCCCGGGATAACGGTTGCCGAGTATATGGGTTGATTTCGGTATCAAGTAAATTACAAAATTCAGGACCGGAGAATAGATATCCTTGGATTAATTGAATATCGTCAGGATGATATTCGTATAAACTATTAAACAACAAATTGCGAGTATTCACTGCCACTGGTAGCATAGTTTTCAGATAATTGTGTAATTCTTCATAATACTGATCAACCCCGTTAGATCTAAGTTTATCGATCGCATATTTGATATGCGATAAATTGCTACCAGCAGATATACCTAACATTCTAGTAATAGTCCGTTGATTGCAACGATATAACAACATTTGATATTCGTCAATATCCGGAATATTTACAAATTTACCGCCGGTAATTGTTTGCAATCGTTTAATCTGAATATAGTTAAGAATGTCGGGTTCTCTCATAAATTTTCTGAAGAATTCTATGTACTGAAAATACATACATTTTTCCCAGTACTGAGGCCATCTTGTCTTAAGATGTTCAAATCTCGTTATCATCCTGTCGATAACGAGACGCTTATCAATAAGCGTCAGATCCAGAAAATATGTTAAAATATCATCAATCCGGTCAACATCCACACATGATTCTAATATCATCATTAATTTAACTTCTGGAATTATGATATGAGTAGTCAGGGTATTATCAGCTTCGACGTAATATGGTAATAATTCAGTTTCGATTTTTCCCCGATATGATCCCCATATTATTCGAGCCATTTTGGTTTCAAAAGAACAGTCGTTTAAATTATTGTCAGTTGATAGTTTCCAGATTCTATCTCTAATCCGATCATCCTTAATTAGACTCTTGGCATATTCTGAATCCTGTTGACATAACCATTTAAACGCTACCAATTTCCGGCGGTTCACGAAACTGTCGGCTCCGATCTCCGCATTAAGTTCTTTGGTTACGACATCCAGTGATAACAGATCTGACGATATTGCTAATCTAAACGAACCCAAATACATGCTATTTTAGAATAGCATGTTATGCTTTAGCACCAATCCCAGGTATATATAGAACCTGATTTAGAATAAATGTTAGTTTTACATTTATGACCTCCTCTAAATCCAGTACTTTTTCTACAAGGTTCAATACAGACATGACCACCAGTTGATATTTGTATCGTCCTATCACTAACTGGTGGTGGATCATAATTAATAACAGATAACCCGAAATATGAGTACATTTTTGACAGATCAGTCTTCAGTTTGTAACTATTATTATAAAATTTATTAGCAATGGTCTTTATACTTCTCATACTGGTAATCATTGGGGTTTGAGCTTTTCTATCACCCATGGATGTTAAAACGTCGTGGGTATTTGCGATATCACTCATAACAGCATCGTATTGATCATCGTACCACATGCTCTTCCACGCCGATAGTACTGTACCACCGGTAGCAGATTTTATATAATTCCAAATTGTAGGTTCCATCATCAACGAATACCAGAAAGTGTACAAATCATAACTTAGATAGAATCCGAACGGATTATGCATAGTATATACCTGAATTGGTAGCCCCACCCGAATCTGAAAATTGTCCATGATATAGTAGACTCCCTCGGGACCTTCCTTAGGTTCAAATGGTAAATCTGATAACCCATAGTCACCGCTTTGGTTGTAAAACCGCAAACCATTCCAGAAAATGGAACTCTTATCGAAATCGGCCAGCATATAAGTTCTACTACCATCAGTATTAACGTTAACAAACACATTCCGGCATTTTAAATCTGAATGCGAGAATGCATATCTATTTGATTTTAAAAGTGACAATGGTGTTAAGACCTGAGTCAGTAGATCTATTAAGAAATCCTCATTAATTTCTGGAGCCTCAAATCCAAACCGGTCAGGTTGGTCTAAATATGAACTTAGATCACCAGCATTTGCTAGATTTGTAACATTATAACCATTAGTACCGCAATAGAACGCGTCATATTGATAGATATAATTGAGACTATCTCCTAAAATCTGATTCAGGGCCATGTGGATGCAAGTTTGATTCGTAAAATTATCACCAGCAATTGCGATTAATTGCTCAGATCTAGTCTTCTGGTTCACCCGCAGGTTATACTCCAAACCAGGATTCATAATTTTCAGTAAATTCGGGTAGTATGACAGTGATTTGACTCTTAAACTCAAATATGGTTTGGGTATCACCTCCTTAATGCTCTTTAGTATCAGATATCCGCCATCATAACCCAACAAATAAGCCTCGCCGACCTTACCAGCTGCCCGTTTATTTCTAAGGTTAAAAATCATATCAGTTTTGGTAGAATTTTCAAGCAAATCTTTACAAATACATCGTAAATTGACCTTAAATAAATCTAGAAATCGACTTACAAACGTTAAATTGATTTCCCGATCGGCAATTGCCATTAATTGTCCAAATTCATAAATTGCAGGTCGGTTCTCGGATTTCAGGGCGTCTTTCAAACTTTCAACCTTAGTATCGTCAGACTTAAACATTACACCGTCATCTGTGTACACTAAAATTTCTTTTAAGCCACACCAAATAGAATCCATATGTTCAGTAAACGTTACACTTGTATTTGGTGTGGCCGGAAATTTAAATTGGCATACAAATGTACTAACGAAAATTTTATACCGCTGTGTTCTAGACCTTGCCAAATATCATATTTGGTGTCACTGACTGCGTCTGACAATATTAATTTAAATTAAGACATCATTAGTGTATTAAAAATTAACATTCATGATTATTTGGTTGGTATTTGCAATTATTATTTTAGCGTTTGTATTGATAGGAATTTTATGGGTACGCGGAGATTTTACACCCAAAACTCAACCTAAAATAGGTGACGCCGAGATTCAAAAATTTTTGAATGAAGTTACCGAGAAAATTGGATGGGGACCGCCTCAAGCCGTACCTGGTGGTACTAGAAATCGTTGCGGTTTATACACATTTCCGGCTACAGATAGTGGAAACGAAATCATGTTAGGTATGCCCACTTTGGACAGTGACACTTTGCAGTCGATGACTCCAACTACAAAAATACCTAGATGTGTAAGTCCAAATCAAATAGTAGCTAGACAGGTTCAAAGAACTTGCGTGAGTAACGGTGACAAAGATTTTAGATGTTTATCTGATACTGGTGAAGAATTCATGGTTGGCCAGACTATCCGTTTTTTCGAACAGTGCCAAGTTAAAGAATGCCCAGGTGAATTTGGTCTAATTGCTTTAGATTATTCGGTGTCAGATGGGCAATTATCAACTGATACTAGATGTCTAACATTACAATCAGGTACTGATATTCTAAGTTTAGCCCAATGTGACGTTACTAAGCCCGAACAGTATTTTCAAATAGAGCGTAGAAATGAGATGGGTAAAGTCAATAAGAACGGTGACTTTGCTAGTATTTTACATACCGATAGTATGAAATGTGTATATCCGACGGATTTCTTGTCATCTAATGGTGGTGCAGGGGCTGTTGAAGCTAAGATCAAAGTTGCTGATTGTGGTAGCGCTAATTCTGTAATTTGGTTGTTGATACCACCAAAAGAGGTAGTTATAGCCGGCGAATCATCAGTGGTCCCACAACAAATCGGATTTACATCTAAACTATTTAAAATAAACACCCAGACACTAGAGGAGTATTTAGAGAATGAAGGTTTAGCGATGTTTCCAGTAGAGGGTGAAAGTGTAATCTTAGAAAAGCCACAATTAAACAATAGCTTTCCTATTGGCATGCAAGCGACCACCCAAATTATAAACTACAAATTGTTTGACGATTTTACCAGCTGGCCTAGTACTAGCGAAAAAATAAACATTCCATTCAATACCTGGTCGTTCGTATAAACTTTATACGAACTTTCTAATGTATAAAATGAAACATGGTTATAGACCATGCGATAAAAGAATTGTACTTGAGAACAGACCAGGTCCTACCGGTCCTACCGGTGAAATCGGACCTACAGGTCCGATTTTTCAATTCGATATTGTAACGTCAACCGGACCAACTGGTAGTATAACTTCAGGGCCTGTAACCGTATCTCCGGGCGATACTGTTAGGTTTTGGAGCGATACATTAGACATAGATGTGCAGTTAGGTTCCGCCTTAGTAAACATAGAATTAAAAGACTGCCCGACTGGACCAACTGGTATTACTGGAGCAACTGGCACCACCGGGTCTATTGGTCCTACTGGACCACCTGGATCAACTACTGGATGTACTGGGCCAACTGGAGAAACCGGTCCGGTAGGGCCAACAGGCGAGACTGGACCGACTGGAGAAACTGGACCGACTGGAGAAACTGGACTGTTAGGACCAACAGGAGATACTGGTCCCACTGGCGTGATCGGCCCGACAGGAGAAACCGGCCCGACAGGAGAAACTGGACCCACCGGAGAAACAGGCCCCACTGGCGAAACTGGTCCCACCGGAGAGACTGGACCAATGGCTCCAACTGGACCCACCGGAGAAACAGGCCCCACTGGGGAAACAGGTCCCACTGGGGAAACAGGTGCCACCGGCGAAACAGGGCCCACTGGGGAAACAGGTGCCACCGGCGAAACAGGGCCCACTGGGGAAACAGGTCCCACCGGGGAAACAGGTCCCACTGGGGAAACAGGTCCCACTGGGGAAACAGGTGCCACCGGAGAGACTGGACCCACCGGAGAGACTGGACCCACAGGTCCCACCGGGGAAACTGG
>Ga0209986_10000265_pt1 | contig 49919 bp, 62 predicted proteins | sample BlataG_FD_183168 | JGI IMG/M metagenome (GOLD analysis project Ga0209986, IMG submission 183168) | Deep subsurface microbial communities from Black Sea to uncover new lineages of life (NeLLi) - Black_00105 metaG (SPAdes) (version 2) | ecosystem: Environmental > Aquatic > Marine > Oceanic >... | reverse complement strand
ATGACATTGCATTACACACTAACAGATCAATCAGCTTTCAGTTGCCTTGACCTCCTTGTCCTCTTCCGCTTTGATTTTACTGGACTTTCTTCTACGGCATCTTGTTGTTGAGCCATACTATTATGACTTGACTTCTAACTTCTAGGAGTTCAGAAAGAAATACTCCGGACATCCAGTCTCAGCTACTGTACCAACTTCTTTCATCTTCTCCTTCAAGTCTCTAGTATACTGCTTCGGGAAAGCCTTCCCCAATCCATTATGAAACTGATGATACACCTCAGCTTGATAGAATGGCAACTGTTCAGAGTCGACCACCCATACTGTGTTCAACACATCATCCTCTGTAGGACCACTTTTAGTGTACTCATTACCCTTCCCTTCCACTAAAACCATATTGTTAACGTTAGCCTCCTTAAGCACTGAAAACAGAGGGGAATTGATGCCTCCTGGTAGACCAACGACGTTCCTATAACCAGGACCGGCATCTTGTGGATCTTGTCGTTGCATCACACCTTGTGGAGTCTTTTTGAACTCAGAAAAGTATGTATCTGCGAACTTCTTGAATTGGGACTTGGCTATGTCATCATTGCTGGCGTCTAGGTTGACTTTAACCACTTCAGCGTGTCCCAATGATTCGTAGATGGTGCTTCCAGGAGCGTAATAGTAACAAACTCTGCCGTCTTTGGAAGGAGTGCGACCCCCAGCATAGCCAACGACAGCACTCATTTGTTTGGGTTCCTTTCTCCCGAGAGATTTCTCTGCATTGATGAAGTCATATTGTCTTCCCCAGAAGCAACCATTGCCAAAGTAGATGGTGGGGACGGAGGACGAGGAGTTGGTTTGAGGGGGAGAGGCGGTGGAAGTGGAGATATCAGCAGCCAAGGCCGGGTGTCCAACTGCCATGCAGAGTGCGAGAGAAGCGGCAAATAAGCTGGATTTCATGTCTTCTAATGGATTAGGGTTGTTGGTCTGACATGCATGGGCTATCGTCAGCAAAGGGCGTCGGATTGCGTTTGTGCTTTTGATCTTGTGCGAAAATCTCAGTTGGGAGCCCTGCATTGTATCTTAAGAGTCACTTCTTATAGTCAAGTATCAAAATTTAAAGGTTTAACTGGCAGACTTTGCAGCGAACACACTCCATTTTTTTTCTTGTGAACGACAACGACAACGTCAGACCAAACTCCGCCTCCACCCTCCCTCCCTTCTCTCTCTTCATTCATTCTTACTTGCTATAGCCCAGCTCAAAGCAGCGGCATATACTGTAAAACCCAAATAAGGAACCATCATCCTCCCAGCCATCACATCCACCTTAAAAAACTGCCACACACATACCCCAAGCACTCCCAACAACACCACTATTTCCCTGCTCGCCATTCTCAACATCTTACTCTTAAAAAACAACGCCTGCCACAATAGATTCAATCCCAACTGAGCCACATACCAACTCAGTGGTACTATACCACCACTTGCAGTAGATACTTTATGAGCTGCAATACCCATCATTGCATACAGTATGCCCCAAATTGGACCAAATAATGGAGCTGGGATGGTCCATTTCGGTTTCTTTAGTTCGGGGTACCAAAAAGCGACTTCGGGAATGGACCATAGGCCTATGAGCTGCCCGAGAAGGAGAGGGAGGCCTACTGAGGTTAAAAGGTTGCCAAAAGGGTCTAGGACGATTGGAGGAAGGGCATAATTGGGAGTAGCGAGATAACGGGATGATGGTCTTGCTGCAGGTGTTGGTGTGAGAAGGGGTGTTGGTATTGGCGGTCTGCCGACTCTTTTGAGAGTAGAGAAACGTGGGTTTAAAGGTTGGAGCAGCATCATTATAGCCTTGTTTATGGAATTATAATGATCCAATGTATTAAGAATTATGTTCAATTAAAATGGTGGACCAACTTCCTTCCATCTTCCTTCCATTCCTTTTGAAGAGGAGAGGGGAGAGAGGTGGAGCTCCTCTTGAGGTTTAACAGTCTCTCTCTCATGCAGAGAGATCATAGAAAGAGTCGAGAATGTGGACTTAAGTAGGTCATTGATGGGATATATCAGAAAATTGTACTGATTGAGCATCTGTACAGTGATAATTCCGATTGGTACAGGGCCAAATTGAGGAATCAAAGGGATTACTATTCGAGTACTGTCATAATATAGAAACTAGGTTCCTTAAGGTTACATCACACTGAGCACTACCCTCCTATTAGTTCAAGCAATTTATACTGCGACTTAGATTAGGTTTCCTGCCTAGATTGTCACTTGAGAGCCAACCAATGACGACGCTAACACCAGTTGCGCAACGCCGGATAACCTCAGAGATGAAGGACTGGATCAACCTCCCCCCTGAAGGCTGCAAACTCACCTCCTGTGAACCTATGACCCAATGGGTAGTAGAAATAGAAGGACCTCTGATGTATACTGGAGAAGTGTTTCATCTCCGCATAATCTTCACCGAACGCTACCCCTTGGAACCACCTGACTTTTGCTTCATCAACAACATCCCCTGCCACAACCACATCTACTCCAATGGTCATATATGTCTAGATATCTTGTACGATAGTCCTAATGCTGGTTGGTCTCCAGCTTTGACAATAAACAAAGTAGCCTTGTCACTTAGAAGTATGTTGGCAAGTTCCACATCAAAACAACGACCACCTGGCGATCAAGATTACTGCAAAAGGGTCAAGGGGAGGAGCTCTAAATTGACAAGATGGGAATTTGAAGATGATACTGTGTAAAATAATAGCATCAGTACAGTTGTCTTGTTTGCGTCTATTTATACTTTTGTTCTTTCTAAAATTTCTGTAATGATGGTGACTAATAGTACTTTAAAAAAAAGTGATACTTTCAAATCAAACTTCAACATCATGTCGTGTGAAGATAAACGAGAGGAAACAAAAAAGAAACAACTATTTGTTATTATTCTGTACTGCTTTCCCTCAATCGATTATTGAAAAGAAAAGTGCAGAGAAGAGAAGAATACATATCAACCTAAATACACCCTCCTACTACTGCGAATCCCAAACCCAAACCAACCTGCCATCACATTCCTACTAACTCTACTCATACACATCAGTACCATCTCCAGTGGTAATCACATCCTTGAAAGACCCGCCTCCAGGAATCATAGGCAGTACATGCTGAATGTGCGGTACCATGACATCTAACAAGAAAGGACCAGGTGTATCCAGCATCTCCCTGATGGCGCCCCTCAGCTCCTTGGGCTCTATCACGCGTCTAGCTGGCACACCAAAGGCCTCTGCCATCTTGACGAAATCTGGGTAAATGTCTGATATCTCTTTAGACACATGCCACTCTCCTTCCTTTTTCCCCAAATAGGTATGTGCGCGGTTTGCTTCGTAAAACCTGTCTTCCCACTGTACAACCATTCCCAAGTGTTGGTTGTTCATTATGAAGCATTTGGTCTCTAGTTTCTCGACAAATGCAGTGGCTAGCTCTTGGCAGTTCATGAGGAAACTACCGTCACCATCTATGTCGACGACCACTCTCTTTTTCCTTCCATTCTGGCCGTCAAAAGCTGCAGCAGCTCCCAGGGCTGATGGGAGTCCAAAGCCCATAGAGCCTAAGCCTCCCGAAGTCACCCATCGCCTTGGTTCGGCGAATTTATAATATTGGGCCGCCCACATTTGATGCTGTCCGACTCCAGTGGTGATGATGGCCTCTCCCTTGGTCTCTTCATACAGCTGCTCAATGGCCCACTGTGGCATGATCACGTCATTGTGATGGGGGTACTGGAGAGGGAATGCAGTTCTCTTGGCCTCTACAGCAGCCACCCAGTCTTTGTATATGTCCTTTGGCAGAGGACGGGCTGCAAGAGCCTTATTCAACATGGGCAGAGCTTGTCTAACATCAGCAAATACGGGGATATGTGCCTCTTTATTCTTGTGTATCTCCGCTGGATCAATGTCAATGTGTACAATGCGAGCATTTTCGGCAAAAGACTCCAACTTACCAGTCACACGATCATCAAACCTGACTCCAAATGCCAGCAACAGATCAGCTTCATTCACTGCATAGTTGGCGGCTACAGTACCATGCATTCCCAACATTTGAAATGCAAGGTTGTCCTGCTCGGGGAAGGACCCCAGGCCCATCAGCGTCTGAGCTACAGGAATGCCCGTCTGTCTCACAAACTCCTTCACATCCTCTGAGGCATCCAAACATCCACCTCCAACATACAGAGCTGGTCTCTTTGCTGCGTGCAGTGCATCTACAACACGTTCAAGAGCTGCCATTGGTGGGGGAGGAGGGAGGCGGGAGATGTATGCAGAAATGCTCATTGAAGACTCCCAATTTGGGACGTGCAGTGTTTGTTGGACGTCCTTGGGAATATCCACAAGTACAGGACCTGGACGACCAGTGCGCGCCAAGTAGAAGGCTTCTTTAATAACACGAGGTATATCATCGACATCCATCACCAGGTAGTTGTGTTTGGTGATCTGTCGGGTGACTTCTACAATGGGAGTCTCTTGAAAAGCGTCAGATCCAATGAGCTTTCTTGGCACCTGTCCAGTGATGGCCACCAAGGGGACACTGTCTAGCAGAGCATCAGCAAGACCAGTCACCAGGTTGGTTGCACCTGGCCCTGAAGTAGCAATGCAGACACCTACTTTACCAGTAACTTTAGCGTAGCCCTCTGCAGCAAAGATCTCTCCCTGTTCATGTCTACAGAGAATGTTCCTCAGGGAGCTGCTGCGGGTGAGAGCCTGATGAATCTCCATGGAAGCACCACCTGGGTAGGCAAAGAGGATGTCTACTCCTTCGCGTTCAAGGGCTTGGACGAGGATGTCAGAGCCCTTGCGAGGTTTGTCGCCAAAGCGGTCGACCCATTCAGAGGGAGGGCTGGATTCCAAGGCGAGGGATTTGACTGCTGCTTTGCGTGCTGCTTCTAGTTGTGATGAGGTAGAAGCTGGTGATGAGGAGGGGGAGTTGGAGTTGTCACGGGCTAAGGTGTTGACGATTGGCTCTGCGGGACGGCGTTGGTGTTGAGGTCTGTGTGTGAGGGAGAGGGGGAGAGGACTGGGTGAGTGGAAATGAGAATGGTTGGGGTGTGCAGCGGAGTTGGCGGATGGAGGTGTAAGGGGAGGGCTCTATTTGAAAATCTACCTTGAAAGACGGAATTGATATGTTCTAGGCATGGAAGGAGTCTGTGAAAAAGCAGTGTGAGGGATGTGAGTGAATGGCAGCCGGGGGGCATTGAACGAAATTCTGTTGGAGTGAAAGCTTACTCTTCCAGTCACTGATCTGCTAAAACCACAGACAGCATGTCCAGACGCACTCATATCTATTTGGCGCTGCATGCTTGACGATTTTCTTTCTCTCGGTCTAAAGTTAAATCTGCTTTTCGCGTTTCAGATATTATGGATATGTGAAATTTTCACAGGTACCATAAACCCAATTTGAATGGTTTCCTTCAATCTTCTGCCGACTTTTATTGTTGCTCATGAAGAAAACGTGACAAGGTGGAGACAGTGGTGCTCGTTGAGAGAAGAGAAGAGAGTGAGCAGGAAAGTGAGGAAATTCAAACCCCAATGAAGATAAGTCTATAATCCAAGTCTCCTTCAATAGGGTGACTTAAATAAGTGTGCTTCGCTGGCCATGATGAAATTCAGTTGTCTTCCACTGCCCTGAGCCACATGGAATGTTTTCAGTCAAGAGCATATGGAGAGGACAGCTACGGTTTTTTCTGGCCTCGCATTCGATGGAGAGGAGATCTGGATAAAATGACTACAACACCCTATACCTTTTTACATTCTAATGACTTGCTTTCATTCTTCACAATACACCATTTGATTAGATAACGAATTTACTATACATCCGAAGCAGGAGTCTTAGAAAAAGGATTGCTTCAACTTCAGGAATGTTGCATTCGAGCTCAGGGACGTCCTTTAACCTTGTTGCACAGAAAACCATAAATTGTGTACCTAGGAATTGCGTCACAACGTGTTCTTTGAGCTCACACGGCAAAGAAACCTTTTCTTATAGAGTTTCAAAATGCCGTGCCACTCTTGTTGCTGTATCACATCCTTCCATCGTAGAAGAGTCTCAGAAAACCAACAAAGATGTAGAAGCACTGGAGAAGATAGTCTATAGCCCTCCAATGCCGCCCAGCGACGTGGATCAAGCCATTGGTTGGTCCCGACCCTCGCTCTCTCCTGAAGACGACACTCCTTCGGACGTTTCAAAGCTCAGCAATACCATTGCACAACAAGAGCAACCTCCTACTACCACCACCACCACCACCAAACCCACCAAACCAAACAAACCCAAAGCCAACAATATAGTCATCAAGTCAACTAGAAGCCATCGTCAATCAATCAAGAAACGCTCAACTTCCAGCAAGATACAATCAGCAAAAGAAGATATCTCCACGGCACCTTCTCCTCCTCCAGCCAACTCCATCTCTGCTGCTTCTCTAAGAGCCCAGCAAAGAAGCACTACCCACCATTCTCACAAGTCGCAACAAAAGGAAGGTACTAAAGACGCCGACAAAGACGGCGATGCTGAAATTTTAAATCCTGAAATAGCCAAAGAACTGGAGGCAGATGCAGCCTTTCTAAAAGGTCTCTGGTCATCATTACGATCTAAACAAAGAGGCAGTGGGACCTCTTCATCATCAGGTGTAGAAGTCAGTGCTATATCTAGATTCCTCTCTAAATCATCAGACGCTTTGCTCAACAAGGAACAGGAATTAAGACTTGGCACTATGCTACAAAGAGGAGCTGCTGCACAGAAAGTCATAGATACATTGAAAGAAAATAATAATAATAATATCCATTTTGATGAGAATGAGGGACTCAAACAACACCAGCAAGGACAGCAACAGCAGCAGCAGCAACAACAACAACTTCTTGAAGCCACAGGAGCACCCTCAATGAAAGTCTTACAAAGCTGGCTCTCCTCAGGCCAAGAAGCAAGATCCTTGCTCTATGAATACAACATTAGACTAGCATTAAAAGTAGCGCATAGATACTCCCGATCGCAGACAACCTCCTCCACAGCAGCCTCTGCTCTCGTCGTAGATCTATTCCCAGAAGCACTAGTTGGACTAGGTAAAGCTGTGGGTCGGTACGATGCATCCAAAGGTTTTCGCTTCTCGACCTATGCTCATTGGTGGATCCTACAGTCTGTCTCTAGAGCAGTCAACGATCAGAATCGTGTCATAAGAATTCCTCAGAATGTCTTGGAAATATTGTCTAAAATGAACAGAGCTTCAAGTAACATCATGAAGGCCGACCCTGGTCGTACCACTCCACCCACTGTTGCAGAAGTAGCAAAGAAGATTGGTGTTTCAGAGCAGAAGTTATTGAATGTTATTAGGTTCACCAAGGAGCCTATTAGTATTGATCAAACTGGAGAGGCTGGTTCTAAGGATAGTGGTGGAATGATGCCTACTAGGGTAGCTGGGAGGTACAGTCCTGGTAGTGGAGGTAGTTTGTCCACATCTGGTGGAGGAGGCGATGGAGGAGGAGGAAGCAGCAGCATAATCACTGCAATTATTGGTGGTGGTGGTGGTAACAGTGTGACAGCTTCATTAGCGGCCTCTAGTAGTGGTGGTACTGGAGGAGGCATGTATGCAGATATTGACGACTTGGCCGCTGCAGCAGAAGAAGCTGAAGATCATTGGTTTTCGCCTGAGAATGAAGAACATCTGAAGTTCTGCCTCACTGTGGTGTTGTCTACTCTACCGACTACTCGGCATGAAAATATCGTCAGAATGAGGTATGGCCTCCCCCCTCCTAGCGTCTCTTCCTCTTCCTCTTCCTCTTCCTCTTCCTTTTCTTCTTCTAATAGGCTTGATGCTGGTGGTAAAGGCAGAGTAAAGAGCAGTAGAAATATAACAGATAATGATACAAGGTTTTTATACAGAAACAGTGGAGATAGAATTCAATTAGAAGAGCTGGGCGAGACGTTCAATAGAAGCAAGGAACGAATAAGGCAGATTGAGAATGAAGCTATGAATTTACTGAGAACTCAAGAGAGGAGGGAAATGTTGAAGATACTGATGTCGAAAGCTAAAGAAGATTGGCCTGATGATTTGAAAAAGAAGGTGGAACGCATATTTAATTGATTAATTAATGGAAAATAGATAAAGAGAAGAAGAAAAAGAATAGAGTGGAATGAAACTTTGAATGAAAATGGTTGATTAAATGCATGACCAGAAAGGAGAAGAGTACTACTTCTTGATTATAGTAATGGAATGAGCTGATTTCATGGGAGGGGAAGTATCCCACTTTTTTTCAATGGTGTTGTCTTACTTTTTGATCATCATGTATCTGCTGTTTTAGTAGTATCGGATTGATTGATTCACGATCATATCTTGATATTTTACCTGGGTTTATAGAGGTGATGATCCTGCTTGTACATATATGTAGAGGCCGACGGTCTTGTTTTCTAATGTGTGTGTATCGTGTGTGGGGGGGAGAGATACTAGTAAATAGTAAATAGTACTGGCTTGCTCCTCCCCCTCCCATCCACTTGTACAATATTTAGTTCGTAATGTACTAACTACATAATTATATACATACACACATATATATGTATGTGTGTGTATCTCAGAGTGTAAAGATAAAAACAATAAATAATGATGCAACTCGAGACCCTCCACACTGATCAATTCTCATTAAATCTACTAAAATATAAGACGGACAATCTCTCTTCATCAGCATTCCTACTCATCACCCTCTTTCCTTGAAACCCAAGCCTATTCATTTCCACAATAATATCATCAGGGTCATTTTCTTCCACTACTAGTAAGAATATTTCACCTCTAGGTGACATGAGCTTGGGCAATTGAGGCAGCAGTCTATCCAGCACTCTCCTCCCCTTGTGTCCACCAGCCCAGGCGGCTTTGATGGTAGAACCTGCAGTGTGGAGTTCATAATCTGGAGTTGGTACGTATGGTGGGTTGAATAGTAAGATGTCCACTGTACCGTGGAGTCTTGGTTGCAGTGGCGATGCCAAGTCAGTGAGGATAAGGTCTATTCTAGTGTTGGTGCTGGAAAGGGAGAGGAGGGAATGGGAGGAGAGGGTGGAGGCGGTGGCGGTGAGAGCGTCTTGACTGATATCAGTGGCTAGAAAGAATGGTCTAATTTGGAGGTGATTTAGGATGAGGACTAGTGAGGTTATGACGTATCCACTGCCTGAGCCTATTTCAAGAACACTATGTGTGATGGTGGGAAAGTGGTTGGGAGTGAGAGATGGAAGGGGGGAAGGCGGAGGAAGGATGTCGGGAGAGTATATACAACTTACAGAGAGGGTGGTCGTGCAGTCCATGTCGAGGCATGTTCTTTCAACGCATCTACAAGTAGAAAGCTATCCTGCAAACGTGAAATGATGAGGAGTAACGGTCAGTATGCCTGCACGTGATTGGTCACATCTTTGTCTGGCACTCACATCCGAGGGTTCATAGACGTCTTTTGTCCACGTAGTGTTCTTTATTTGAGCTATTGGCACATACATAGCAACACTTCCACACCCTACACGATATTTTAAATCAAAACTTTCCGTAGAAAACGAAATTAACTCCTTCTTGGACTCCTTCCTCTCTCTCACTCCCCCACGCTACTCTCTCTCTTCCACTAATAGCTGCTTCATCCAGATGAAGCCCTAGCTTCTCTCATCACCTTCTCATGCTCCAAGACTTTCTTAAACATCTTTACCTGGTCGAGAGGGACATTCCTTTCCTCCAACCATGCTCTCAGCTCATTCCTAGCAGCGACCCTCTCCCTATCAATCCTCTTCACCTGGGCATCGTATTCATCCTTGAGTAGTTTGGTTTCTGCTGCAAATTCTGTCATTTTATGGCTGAATTGTTGTCTTAATCTAGCCCATATTTCTCTTTCTATGGGGGTGAGGTTCTCTGCCCATGATCCTGGGGCTGCTATATATATATATATATATTGTTTTAGGTGAAGAGAAAGGAGAGGGAGTGTGTTGTGAGGAGGCAGGGGGGCGGAGAATAACAAATAATGATCTGGGTGTTAGACAAGACTTGGATGGTGATTTTGGTTCATGGTGACTTACTTTGGCTGTCCATATACACTGTAAATAGGTGGATGTAGCCAGCGAGATACTTTTATTACGCCAGAATAGAGATGTGTTCTATAGATTTATGGTGACCATAGCTTACGAACTCTGCACTCTAGATCAGATAATGCTTCACTGCTACTAGATTCTTCGATAATTAAATCATCCAAAACACTATTAGAACGGTTTCCTCGCTCAGAAGTAGAAAAAAAGCTGAGAAGACGAACATGGTGGAAGGGGAGTTGACATTACACAATCCTACAGATCTATGATGCCATACGACGTCCATATTGGCCACTCACTTGCATCCTCCATCTTCAGTCAGTACCCCATAATCCTCAAGAGCATCAGTCAGGGACCCAGTTGTCTAAGGCTATTCACATACATAAATGTGTGTGCTGTCTTTTTGCACATTTTTGAGTGCATACATTTCTTCCGCCCACATCCTCCTCGTCCTCTCGCGGTTAAGGTTGAGACTTAACTAAAAATTCGCCTGCGCCAACACATACCTAGATGTATATACACAGGCTCTCAGAGACTTGAGAGATCCCCCTCGCCTGATTGATTCCTCTCCTGTAGCTCTCTATTAGGAAGTTGAGTAAATTTACGGAAAATGGGCGATCAACAAGCGACAGCTCCAGTTTTGGAGAGCCCCAAGCTTCCTAAGGGCTATAAGAAATGCAAGCAATGCTCAGAGCTAATTAGTGTAGCCTGCAAAGTAAGTTGTTGACCGCCAAACAAATTAAATCCCTCACCCGCCTCGTCGTGCACGCACACATACACACACACACTCCTCTCTCCCTCTTTCCCTTCCTCCCTCCCTCCCTACTCCTCACTAACACACCATCCCGCCCCCCTCTATCCCATCTCTCAGATATGCAAATTTTGTACTAATAAATCCAAGAGTTCAGAAGAACCCAGTCTTGAGACAGATGGACTACTTCAGCTCCAACCACCCATCCAACCACCACCACCACCACCACCGTTGTCAATACCCACTGAGGTCACAGTAGCTCCTCCTCCTCCTCCTTCTCCTGCTCCTGTGTCTCAACAACAACAACGACAACAACAAATAGAACAACAACAACAACAACAACAGGTAGAACATCCACACAATTCATCAACAATATCGTTACACACAGTAGAAGCTATTCCCAAAATAACAAAGGAGGAGGCAGTAGTAGCAGCAGTAGCAGTAGAGAAGGAAGAAGAGCAAAGAACAGCTCCAGTTGCTCCTCCTCCTTCTGCTGCTGATGTCAAGGTCGGGGAAGGTAAAAAGGAAGATCACATAGAGCCTCAACAACCAATTGAAACAACAACATCAATCCCTCCTTCCCCTTTCCCTCCCCCTCCCCCTCCACCACAACCACAACAACCAAGTTACTTAGAACTCCAATCCCAACTCCCTCCTGTTCACCTCTATGACACGGCCTTCTCCCTCCAACAACCAAACGAACACCTCTCCAACCATCCCTTTGACCCCAAGCAACTGGACAGACCAATGATGGAAATGGAAGCAGGCACCGACGTTTGGTTTCAAGCCATCGTCATCAGGGAGACAAAAACTGAAATTTTGATTAAATTTCCTTCCAGTAAAGGCGCCAATTATCCAGAGGAATGGGTGCATAAACAGAGTAGTAGAATATGGAGAGGGAGTATGAGTACTAGGGTGTGGAAATATATCAAAGGAAGTGATGGTGCTTGGTGTCCTAGAACTGCTAATGGAGGAGGAGGAGGAGGAAGTGTGGGCCTTGGAATTGGACTTGGAGGAGGGGTAGATGATGGTGGGTCGAGTGGATCTTTGCAACAGGCATCATCAGGGAGGGGAACGGAGCGCGGTGGTGGTGGTGGTGGTCATGGAGGAGGAAGGGGCAAGAAGGTGATAGATGACAAGGATGGTGATGAGGATGGTGATGGTAATGGTGATGATGAAGAAGGAGGAGACAAGTGGGCATGGGCAAAAGAGGCCAGATTGAAACGAAAAAGACAGAAACAGCTGGAAAAGGAAACTGTTGCTGCTGCTGTTGCTGCTGCTCATGGCGTTGGTGGTGGAGGAGGAAGAGGAGGAAGAGATGGCGATGGGAGGACGGGGAGAGGCAGGCTGAAAAAGGGAGACGATGGTGACGATGACGGTGATACTCCAGAGAAGGATGGCAGTCAACCTGATCCATTAGCAGATTGGTTTAAAGCTCATTTGAAGCTGCTCAAAGCATCCGGTCAACAAATTGACGAAGGTGATGGCGATGGTAAGCCTAGGCGCAACAGACCAGCAAGAGCTAAAGCATTTATTGGTGTTGGTGATGGTGGTGATAGGTATGGTGGTCGCCGTAGTGTTAGGGGGCCTTATAGTTCCAGTGAAGAAGAAGAAGAAGATGATGATGGAGCTGGAGTTGAATCTGAAGATAGTTATGGCGTGAGAGAAGCTGCTGGTGGTGGTGGTGGAAGTGGAAGAGGAGGAGCTGGGAGAAGAGGAAGAGGAAGACCTCCTAAGAATGGCAGTAATGGAGGAGGTGGTGGTGGTTCAGTGAATGGTAGAAAGGAAGCAGGAGTTGGGGTAGGAGGACGAGGAGAAGGGAGACGTAGAGGAAGGAAGCCAGGAAGAGTTCCTCGACTGAATCGAGGAGCAGCAGCAGCAGCAGCAGGAGGAGGTGGTGGTCATACAGATGATGATGATGGTGATGGTGAGTTTGCGCCACCCAAATATATGGTTACTCAGGCAAAGTACACCAGCAATGGCATTAATGGCACTCATGGAGGAGGAGGTAACAGCGGCGTGGCAGTGAGGAGTGGATTGGTAGCACCCCCGCACTTGGTGTTGCTGCCTAAAGTACTGGGCCCACCAGGCAACATTCAAAAGAGGAGGTTTATAGAGGTTGCTGCAGTCGAGAAAGCTGCAGTGAAGAAACCTACTGCAAGTCAGTTACCTCCAAAATTTAGGTTTCTCTTAGAGTCGCTGAAAAGAAGAGAAAAGAAGACGTAGGAAAGTGTGTGTGTGTGTGTGTGTGTCTGTTTTCATATTAGTTACATTGATCAAGTTGATCATTATTCATTCTGTCAATTTTACTCCCCCCAAAGTTATACACTCATTTATAGTTTGCATCCGTCATTATCATCATCATCATCACTAAAAAAGACTCTAAAGTATCTCTGTTTCTCACACACATTCTCTCCCCCTGCCCCCTTTTAAGAAAGCACCACATATAGGCCCACCTCCATCTTGTAACAAAAGCACACCGGCTTTACCAATTTCTCTTTTTGGCTGCGATTTTCCAGCTGCACTCTTCAATCTCAGGTTGGGGCTCATCACAATTCTCTTGCTGTTGCTTCTTGCCACTCCCTCCGCTATTTGTGGTACGGCCACCACGACTTCTATTGCAACCATGAGCAGCAGCGCGTTTCTTGTTTTTCTTGCTGGCTGGTTGTGCCTTGGCATCGCCACCACCACCACCAACAACCTTTTGCTTCATAGCTTCTTTCTTTTCAGCCACCTTGCCATCATAGCCCGGGATCAGAGCCTGGGCATACGTCTTCTTTACCTTTGGGTTGTCAGAAAGCAGCTTTATTTGTCCACCACCAGCAGCAGCACCAGCAGGAGTAGTAAATTCAACTCTGGTTGCCTCCATCTTCTCCTCCCAGCGTTTTTGGGCGGTCACCAGTAAGTTGTAAAACTTGACATCAATCACAGGAATGAACTCCTTGGCTAGCGGATTCAACTGTGAGGTAAAGACCTTGTTATCAGCAGCAGCACGGGCAGCAGCGGGAGTGAACGGCTGGGCGTTGGGATTAAGGAGGAAAGGGGGGGCCTTCTTTGTCCCCATCTCAACCACCTGGGGCAACTCAATTACCTCCTCCTCCCTTGTAATTCCCTCCTCAACACTAATCTCACCATTTGCCTCACTCTGGCTCTCCCCCTTCTTCAATAAAGTGGGTAGCTTGCTGCGCTTTTTATTGAATGTGGGTAGCGCCGCAGGCTGCTTCAATCCAATGACAATAACGGTGATGTTGTCTCCATTCCTCAACGCATGCCCACCATCATGTTTCTGAGCAGCCAAAGCACTGTCGCAGGCCAGTTTAGCTGCTTCTTGGCAGTTGTTAGATTTACGCAGCTCTTTTCTAATGTCAGCAAAAGTGAAAGCTTTGAAGAAATCCCACAAACCATCGCTGCCCATGACTATGAACTCATCCTGCTCAGCAATGGTCCTCATGCTGACCTCGGGGACGGCAATCAATGGGCTGATGCCCTCCAATCCTTCACCCTTGGTATTCAGCTTGACGTCAATGTCACCCAGAGCTCTGGTCACGTCTAGCTCGCAATTAGTCACACCAGCCTTACTGAAGCGAGCAGCTTCAACAGGGTTGGTGCGACAGTGATCCACAGACAAGTGGACACCATCCTTGTTGAGACAGGACCTAGAGTCTCCAACCCATGCAGTCCAGAGCTGGCTGCCATCAAGAACATGGAGAAGGAGGGTGGAGCCACCAGTAGTAATGCTTCCATCAGCAAAGGCTTTAGCAGCAAGAGCCTCCTGCTTCTGGAAAAGCTCCTCGAAACATTTGTTGCTGAGATGCCAGTCGTGGGCTTTGAAGACGATGAGGAGCTGGGCGGGGAGTGCGGTAGACAGTAGTTGGGCCATGGCATCTGAATTGTGGCCATCATAGATGGCAGCTACAAGGACTCTCTTCGCAGTATCCGCGGAGGCGAGGGAGAACAGCATCACTCTGTCTTCTTGATGTGCGCGTCCGACGCCAATATCTTGTTTTTCTCCGACGGAAGGAAGGTCGGGGAGAGGCGAATTGTTTTGAAGATTGGAAAAAGTAGTCATCACGTTACTATGATGTCACACTGCTGCAAACATGGAATTGGAGAACCGGCGGTGAGAGGAAGGTCTAGGCTTGGAATGTTGGGCAGGCAAGTATCAATTACGAATTAAACTCCGAGATTACTTGTCATCAAACACCACTCGCCAGGTCATGGCGGTGTTGGGAAGTATGCATAGCGTGATCACGCCTACTCGATGGTTTGAATGCCGTATAAAACAGAATTTATAAGCGACAATCAACTTATAATTGGAACTCCAAACGATCTTGGGGATTATTTTAGTCGTCTTACCTTCTCAAAATGGTTGATAATACACACTGATTGCTTGTGTTATTATAATGTTTGTACCGCGGAGGTCGCCGAGCCCTGCATTAAGAGTGCCAAACACCCCCTGCATTCCACCTCCTCTCTCAAATCGTTTCAAACGACCGGCCTGGAGCACAGCATTTCCCTCCTTTTAGAGGCCTATTCAACGACTTTTCCGGATGTCAGTGTTTCAAATGCTCTTAATCTGCACAATGCATCCATGCATGGCGATGCACGCCTTCGAAACACAGTGAAAAGGAGGGTTGGAGTGCAAATTGGGACATTCGATGATCAAAGTTAAAGCCAAGTATAGCAGCGTTTCCTGCTTCCTCTTTGCCCTGAATGGCTTGGTATAAATCTCTACATTACAACGAACTACATTTCGTTGCTAATATAAACAGAACGACACCATACCTTTCCTTTTCAATGCCCGACAACTGGCCCATGCACCTCCCACCCCAGACAGAACTTGGGGCTTGCTTCGTCGTTGTTCTCTCCCTCTATGAGGTATCTTAAACCATTCTCAACTATGTATCATACACAATGATGACATTGCATTACACACTAACAGATCAATCAGCTTTCAGTTGCCTTGACCTCCTTGTCCTCTTCCGCTTTGATTTTACTGGACTTTCTTCTACGGCATCTTGTTGTTGAGCCATACTATTATGACCGCCATCACCACCATCATCATCACCACCACCACCAGCAGTAGTAGTATCAGCAGAAAATTTATTGTCTCTTTGCTTCTTGGCAATTCCTGCCTTTTCATCCTTTCTGTCTTTATCACCACCATCACCACTACCACTCCTCTTCTTCTTCATTGACAATGGATTTGGACCTTTTGCCTTTCTTCTTTTAAATCTAACCAATGATGCATCTCCACCACCACCACTACCACCACCACCACTACCACCACCACCACTACCTGGGTGTTCTTGCTCTCTAGCTTGCTCTACTAATACCCTATCTAAAGGACTAGCTATTCTTTTATTATTTTCTTCTTCCTTCTTCTTCACCATCTGCCCTGGTGTCTCCAATTGCAGACCATTAACAGAAGCAAAGATTGACGCCCCAGCTGGCAACCTCATAATATTCCTTCTAAGAACTCTATCTTGTGTTGCTATAAAGAAATGGTGTTCATTTGACTCCCCAATGCAAGAAGCAAGGCAATCTGCAGCAGAGGTGCCCTGGCTGCATCCGCACTTGTGCAGGGCGAATCGTTTGCAAACCATCCTGGTGTCTTGGTATTCCTTGCCCATGCTGCGGAGTTCACGCATTACACAGAGAGTGGTGAATAGTCTGCTAGGGGCTCCAAGAAGCTTAGTTATGAGTTCATTAGGATCTCCACGTCTGTGGTGTAAACAATGATTGGTTGGTTGGGAAGGGAGAGGTGAAGAGAGGTAAGACGGTGACGAAAGATGTGTGTGTGAAAATAAGGACTGGTTGGGATATGTATGCCGGTGTATGTGGTATGTGTAATATCAACACATGAACAAGAACGTACTTGGCAGCTTCTGTAGCGTGAACAAAGTTGCCGTCCAATATAATCTTGAATGGAGCTCGAAATCCGTGGTTAATCTTGTAATAACGCACAGCTCTGCGCGTGCTTTTATGTTTCTTACGTCTCATACTATCTCAGCTTACGATATACAATGTATTCTACAATTATTATGTACAGACAACTATCATGCACCCCCTATTTCTTCGAAGAATTCCTCCCTCGCCGTCCACTTCTCCCAGCAGCAGGAGCTTCCATAGGCAACACCGTACCCCCTTCTAATTCCTCATTACTCTCCATAATCTGCCTAGCCTCCAGAAACACCATCAAATCACGCACCTGTTCCTTCAAGTCCTCAATCTCCTTCTCCTTCTCCCTCACCACCACTTCAGCACCCTTTAACTTTTCCACAAACTCCTTTTGATTCGCCAGCAACGTGTCGTTCAACTGTTTTAAAAACATCCTCTCCTTTTCCACTTTATCCAGCTTCCCACCCAAAGTCCCCATCTTACTTTCCATCCCTTGTAGCTTCCTCCCAATATCCACCCCTCTTTTATTCGCTGCTTCAACCGCATCTTCTGCACTCTTTACTTTTGCCTCCAGCGCCGCCTTTTCTTCATCATACTGACCGCTCTGTCGCGCCAGCATCGCTTCAAAGTACCCTCTTTGGCTCTCCAATTGACTCACTAGTAGGTGATTATACTCTAGGGAGAGCGCATCTAATTTACTAGCTACTAATACTTCTTCCATCTCATGGTCTAGATCACAACGATGATGATGATGATGATTATAGTTTCCTACTCCCAAGTTGCCAGAGGAGCAGCATTGATCACACTCTCCTTCACCACCACCATTATAACTACCTATCAACCCTCCTCTGTCTTTCATTCCTCCTCCTCCACCTCTATTATTATTATTATTGTTACCGCCACCACCACCTGCACTCCCATGATGATCCCCACTCACTTCCACCAACTTGCCATCAGTCTTACTCTGTATCAATCTATGTACATACTGATCATTCACATAATCCCACACTCTCTGGCTTTCTAACTCAAGAGCATATCCGTGACCAGAATCTTGGAAGTGACTGGCTGCATGGGATCCTTTGTATCTCCCACAACCGACAAGACCACAAATGAGGCAGATCCATAAGTCTTCGGAAGTGTTGCAGGCTGCACACCTGGTGGTACCTCCTCCTCCTCCTTCGCCGTCGTTGTTGTTGTTGTGGTTAGTCCCGTCAGCAGTACCAATGTTGTTATTATTATTATTAGTACCGTTGCCACCACTAGTAGTGGCGTGGCAATAGCGACAGACAGGGCATGAAGTGTCCCCCCATCTTTTCAAGCATTCATTATGAAATCGGTGGTTGCACACAGTGGTGACAATCCCACTGACGTGGTGGTCCAGTCGTTCCAGGCAAACCGGGCAGGAAGGGAGCTCCATTGCTCCATCTGGTGGCATTGCTTGTTGATTATTTCTATCCACAGTAATACCACCTTCACGTTGAGTGGTGCTCTTCTCTTCATCTATATCTACATCCTTCACAAACAATAATCTACACAATATATCTGGCTCCAGCATACAGAAGGGTTTGGCATTGAAATGTACGTAGAAATCGTCAGCTGCTTGTTGTTCTTTAAAATCCAAGAGGACAAGGCATGTACCGCGCCCTCCTTCTCTTCTGACCAGTCTAATAGCGGTGAGTTTGTCTGTGTAGGTGTCTATAAAGGTGATGAATTCTGAAAAGCCCATATCGGGGGGGAGAGCGAGTATGCAGAGGAGTGTGTCGCGTTCTGAGGGGAGGTAGTGGCGTTGGGGGTGTTGTTGTTGTTGTTCATTGTTGGGTGTGAGATGGCGGTAGAGGTGAACTGTGCCTGAGATGTGCTCTACTCTAGGGTTGCCTGCTGAGAAGGTGACAGACTCTGGTTGTTTGTGAAGGTCGGTGTTGTTGTTGGGTGAGGTGGTGGTGGTGTCATTGTCGGTGTCGGGGTTTGGTTTGGAGAATTTTGCGGTAGGAGTGGCTGCATTTGAAGGAGACGGAGATGTGGTAGTGCTAGTGGAGGATCCTTTGTCGTCTTTGGATTTGTTGCGGACTGCCAGAGAGTACATTACCCAGCACTTCTGGAAGGATTTAAATTGGGTTTTCTAATTCGAATAAACCCGGGTGAAAACCCTGGTATTCATGCAAGTGCAGGCTTATCTCTCTGAATTAACTGTATCTTTTACATAAAGCTTGACTCTGTTGTCTGAGCACATCATTATGGCTGCATTTAAACGTTTAGTGCTGCTCCACCAATAGTTTTGCTCGTCACCCGAAGACTTTTTGCCGTCCCTTCTCCTCCCTGACTCCACTTCTATTCAACATTTGAAAATATTTATCGCTTCACTAAAATGACTCCAACCTATAGATGAAAACAAAACCTCTTATTGCTCTGGCAATACTCGCCAGTACCTGCTTTTTTCACATCAAGATCATATCTGCTGCCACCATTCGCCGATCCCCAATCATCACCCAGCCTGACTACACCATCTACCACACCAAGGATGCCATCTTCTCATCTATTAACTCCATCATCTCCCAATGTTCAGATCACATGCACATTACCACCCACAATGCTTCAGATGGTGACTATAACACCACTATCACTGCCATTCATGTCAATCCCTCTGCAGCCACTTTTATTCAACAACAACAACAACAACAACAACAACAACAGCCTTCTTCCTCCTCTGCTTCCAAAGTACGTCTGTTATTAAACTTTGGCGAGCATGGTAGGGAGCTCATATCTTCTGAGATTGCTCTCAAGCTTCTACAAGCTCTATGCACACCTGAAGCCATTCTCCCCTCCTTATTAGTAGGGGGTGCTGGTGAAGATGATAGTAATGATAATGATGCCAATAATGCGGATGCTACTACTACCTCCACCTCCACCCCTGCATCTTCTTCTACTTCATTGTTTCAAGATCCTCTCTCCTTCTTCAAATCAACTCTCTCTAAAGTAGAGCTCATCATCATCCCCATGGAAAACACCAGAGGAAGAGATAAAGTAGAATCGGGGGATCTGTGTGAACGGAGAAACGGCAGAGGCGTTGATCCCAACCGAAACTGGGAGATAGATTGGGGAGTAAAAGAAAAGGATTACGACCCCAAGGAAGAGTATCCCGGAACACGACCATTCAGCGAACCAGAAGCAAGCATTATGCTTCACATTGCCGAGTCATTCAAACCTCATGTGTGGCTCAGCGTGCATAGCGGGATGGAAGCATTATTCATGCCGTGGGATCACAAAGACCAAATCCCCACTGGAACTACTGCAAATGCAACACTGCGCTTCTTACATCAGATGAATACAAAAGTATGTCAAGATAAGTGTGCAGTGGGATCAGGAGGGAAGACTGTTGGCTATCTGGCACATGGCACTGCTACTGATTACATGTTTGCAAAGCTGGGGGTGCCACTGTCCTTTACATGGGAGATTTATGGTGATGAAGAAGCACACTACTTGGATTGTTACAAGATGTTCAATCCGATTACTAGAGAAAGTTATGATGAGGTGGTCAGGAGGTGGACTGCTGCTGTGTTTACAATGGTGGACTTGTTGCAACATCATCCAGCAGTGAGTGAAATGTTTGAGATAAGGGAGGAACAAGAGGATGAGGATGGGGATAGAGAAGATGATAATAATATTATTGATGAAGAAGAAGAGGAAGATGAGAAAAAAGAGGAGATAGGGATTATGCATAAAGGAGAATTGATTGGTCATCATCATGATGATGAGGAGAAGGAAGAGGTACTTGTTGACCAAGACATAAAAAAGGGTATGAATAATAATGACGATGATGAAGAGATTAGGTTTCATAGAAGTAGTAGTGTAGAAGGATACGGTGGTAGTGGATATGATAAAGGTATGAAATGGATGTTCTTTGTAGCTGCAGTGTTGGCAGGAGTGGCGGTGGGAATCTCAATGTTGGGAATGCAACGGCGGAATGGTTTGAAGCGACTGGTGTCTAAAATGGTGATGCGATGGAGGAAACGTACAGATATACCCTTGTAGTATAGTTTGAAAGAATGTATAGAACTGAAATGTTTAGTGAAACGCTGGTTTAGAGTGATTGATTACTTCATCTCAAGCGTAAAACAAAATGAGCGTTATAAAGAGACTTCCAGCACCAAAGTTCTCTCAATTCATCATCAATACAACATACAGGATAAAAACCAATTACCAAACCACCCCTCAACGCCATCTCTCTTCTTCTCCATCGCCACGTCCACGTCCCTCCTTCCAACAACGTCTTCGTCGCTCCTCTTCCTTGCAAACCACCGCCACCTATCACCCCACCTCTGACAATAACAACAACAACAACAAAAACCTCAATCAAAAAGCAACCGCCAACATCACAATTCTCGTTCAAGATCACTGCTGCATCCAACTCCAAGCAACACTGGCACATGAATACGCCAAAAATGCCATAAAAATGGTCCAATTATACCACTTTTACAACATGAGATGCAAATATCTCGACCAAGCTGTCTTATTAGCATTATATAAATACCCCACCACTATCAATCTCTCACCAGAAACCCTTAGGGCCATGGCAGATAGAAGAAGCCCTCCCGTGAACAGTAATAATAATAATAATAATAATAATAATAATAATAATAATAATAATAATAATAATAATAATAATAATAATAATAATAATAGAAGTAGTAGTAACATAAAACATCATGATGCAGCTATGAGGTACTTGGGGTTTGACGACCTCTTCACCATCTGTCAAGTCATTGCCCCAGATCTAGCTGATAATATAATAAAGGAGATGAAGATCAATGGTGATGTTGAGGATTGGGTGTCTAGAAGTGAATGGGAGATGTGGAAGAGGTCTATGAGAGATGCAATTATTGCTTGGTACTTCACATATCCCAAATCCTCCTCTAATCATAATGATAATCATAATGATAATGAGAGTGATAGTGATGAGGATGCTATGTGCAGAATGAGACTTAATACTACGACACCAGAAGGTTATAATGTCGTTCAAACAATGGAAGTGAAGTGGGAAGATGATTTTGATAATGATCATGAGGGTAATAACGACCTCAATATTCAATCATCATCATCACCAATAATGAGTAAAAAGCAGCTACTTGATAATATGAAGGCCAGTAAATTCAAAAGTGCAATACTGGGCTATTGGGCTCAAGTCGACTCAAACCTAGCAACTGATGACGAAAGTACTGCTCTCAAAGGTCTCATTGATGCATCCTGGGGAGTTGTTAATATTAAGGCTGCTCCTCATCTCTCTTGGTCAGTCACACTGTACACTACAGACGACGACAACGATGATAATGATAATAATGATGGTAAATATAATAACAATTTTACATTTAGGGGGAGTAATGCCCAGGAACTAAAGATATTGGGTACATGTTTATATGAAATGGTATCTGGGGAGATAACTGGAAGACAAAGGTTACTGAACAATAGAAATAGTGGTGGTGGTCGTCAGGGTTGGTGGTGGTGGTGGTGGTGGCCATTTAGTGGTGGTAACCGAGGTAGTGGTAGTGGTATTGGTAGTAGGAAGGAATTAAGTCCATGGGTACCTAAAGACTGGGATGGTTATAGTTTCCAAGCAATAGAGGGGAGTAAAGAGAAGAACAAGAGCGGTGGTGGATTGATGTATGTGGTGAAGAAAAAGGAGGGAGATGTCTATTTGGAGAGGGTGATGACAAGGAGAGAGATGTGGGCACTGATTGATGGGATGGATGCGTTACTGAGATCACATCCATCATTAGGGAAGAAGGTGGATATGGGAAGTATGAATGAGTGGCTGGAGGTGTGGGAGAAGGGGGAGCTCAAAGGGGAGGAAAAGTGGGTCAGTGACGATGGAGAATAGGAGAAGTGTTTTCCAGAAAAAAAGAAGAAAGAGTGTGTACTAAAGCGGTGGATGAGAAAGGGGTGATATGCTTATTGATGTAAAGCACAGTTGATAGTTGATTGGTTATAATGATGAATTCTCTATTAAGGCCATTGCAATCGAGAGCATGTTGTCATCCACTGATGGCAGAAAAAGGTGAGTCTGCACTTGCATTATGTAATTCATCATTCCTACACAACTCATGCTAACATTAAAGGTCCTCATCCTACTGCAGTTCCTCGTTGGAGTCGCAATCTATGCTGCAATTCCATCTCGCCGCTCGTTAGTGCTCGTCCTCTCCGCACCTCCTCCTCCTCCTCCATTTCCTCTCTCAAACCATTCCTCGCCCCTCTCTCTAGAGAACACCACCACCATCTCCACACTACCGCCACTACCACAGCATCTGCATCCAACGGTTCCTCAGAGCAGTACGACTATGACCTCTTCTGCATCGGTGCAGGCAGCGGCGGCGTGAGAGCCAGTCGAGTCGCTGCTTCCAACTACGGCGCAAAAGTGGCAATCTGCGAACTCCCTTTCAACACCATCGCCTCAGACACTGCTGGTGGAGCTGGTGGTACTTGTGTCCTACGTGGATGTGTCCCTAAGAAGCTATTTGTCTATTGCTCCAGTTATAGAGAAGCAGTCATAGAGGCACAAGGCTTTGGATGGCAATTCCCCTCCTCCAATGGTTCTTCATCCTCGTTTGAGCCAACGTTGGATTGGCAGAGCTTCATGAAGAAGAAAAATGCTGAACTACAACGATTAAATAACATCTACGACACTATGCTCAAAAACTCCGGAGTCGAATACTTTGAAGGAAAAGGTACCATTGTAGACCCTCACACAGTTGAAGTAGCAGGTAAACGTCACACCGCCCGACACATTGTTATCGCCACTGGTGGTCGTGCCTTTGTCCCTGACATCCCAGGTAGAGAACACTGCATGATCAGTGACAATGCATTGGAGATTGAGCAAGTACCTAAATCTATTGCTATTATTGGCGGTGGGTATATTGCAGTTGAGTTTGCTGGAATATTCGCCCGTCTTGGGACAGAGGTGCACCTCATCTGTCGTCAACCCTTGCCATTGAGAGGATTTGACGAGGAGGTCAGGGAATTTGTTACAGAGCAGTACATTCAGAATGGACTGAATTTTCACTTTCATACTACACCACAGTCTTTTGAGAAGCTGTCCAATGGGCACATCAAGGTGAATCTGTCTATTCACAAGCCCAACAAAGATGGTACTAGTACTAACTCCTCTTCACCAACTATGACTAGCTTCGAAGTCGATCAAGTTTTATGTGCAACTGGCCGTATGCCGAATACCAGAGGGCTCAATTTGGAGGAGGTAGGCGTGGAGTTGGGTAAAGGCGGTGAAATCAAGGTGGATGAGTATTCACAAACGACAGTACCAAGTATTTGGGCAATTGGGGATGTGACTGGGCGCATGGCTTTGACCCCGGTTGCTCTCATGGAGGCAATGGCACTGACCAAAACTCTCTTTGAAGGCAACAATGATAATGGTAGTAGTGTGAAAGTAAGACCAGATTATGAAAACATTCCAACTGCAGTCTTCAGTTGGCCGGAAATAGGCACTGTTGGTATGACAGAAGAGCAAGCCCAAGAGGCATATGGAGACATTGACATCTACACATCATCATTCAAACCAATGAGGAACACAATCTCAGGAGCTCCTGGAAAGACATTCATGAAACTCATAGTGGATGCCAAGACACAGAGAGTGGTAGGTGCTCACATGGTGGGCCCAGATTCTGCTGAAATTATGCAAGGAGTTGGTGTGGCGGTGAAAATGGGGGCCACCAAGAGTCAGTTTGATAGTACGGTGGGGATTCATCCTAGTGCTGCAGAGGAGTTTGTTACTATGAGGAGTGTGACGAGGGAGGTACGAGCTAAGGTATCTGCTTAATGTTAGAAAGAAAGGGGGCGAGGGGGAGGGGGACAGAAGGTTGTATGAATCTTAGTTTCTTTTTTTGACAGATGTTTATGTAAAGAGAGACACACACACAGACAGGACAAGACTACTTGATTTCTCTACTTACAAAAAATAGAGGTGACGATTATAATATCATTTATTTAATAGGCCTGATGTTCTTTCTTCGATTCTTCTTCCAGAATAGTCAATTTATTCTGAAGAATAGATAATGCAGTTTCCACCACATCCCGCATACTAAGAGCTCCAGTTCCCTCCAACCTAAAAATAAACTCATCCGGCTTCTGTCTCACATCTATTGCCCCTGGTAAACCCATCTCTGCTGCTTTGGTCATCGCCTCACCATCAAACATGTGTAATTCCGGTTCTGGAGCTTCAATCTGCTCCGTCAGTGGATTGATGATGAACGTCTTTCTTGGATCGGCATCGCAAATCTCTTGTTTCTGATGTTTAGTCAGCGTGCTCAGCATGCCGTTATTGATAGTTATCACAGGCATGTATTGCATGGCAACTGTTGCTACTGGTTGCCATTTAGCGTGATCTTTACCTATACCTTTCTGCGCAATGGCCGTCAGTTCTAGTTCCTGACCTTTTCTCATTTTTACCAATAAAATACCACTACTGCTATTGCCTTCCTCATAATTAATAGGGGTGATGGTTCTGCAGGCTTGAATGCGTGCAAATTGCTTGGGATCTTGGTACTCTCTTCCCATGTTGTCGGTGAGGATGATGGGGGGAGGGAGGAGGGGGATGAGGTCGTTGGAAGTGACGGAGATTGTCTCATCGGTGGTGCACTTTTTGTGAAGACGGAATTCTACATCTAAGAATTCGTCTCCTTCTAAGTTGGATGACTCGTACAGGCTAGTCATTTCTTTGACCTTGTCACTGATGAGGGGGATGAGGCCCAGGCGGTGGGCAAGGAACTCGTCGTTTAAGACGGTGGTGTTGGTCACAATGTTGACAGACTCGATGGCAATGGTGGGGACCTGGGAACCGATTGGAGTGAAAGAGGGTTAGTGTTGTATGATTGGGTAGTGGTATATGTGTAGAAAGTTGTGAAAGTGTTTGATTGAACGTACTTCTGCGAGAATAACTCGACGGAGAGCATTTGCAACACTTGCATCTGTGTCTCTGAGCACAAATTCGCAGTAATCGTGGGTGATCTCTCTGACTACTACTCTTGGTTGGTTGTCATACTCTCCACGTTTTCTATTCCTGCCACTCATTATATTTTATTGGGAGATTCAAAAATTCTAATCAGGCAACTATTTCTTCGTCAAATACAAGCGCAGTCACTGCAAAACGTCCACACTAGATCTGCAGTGTATAAACGTACGTATGTAGATTTAGTTTGTTGGCAATGGTGTCAGTTTGTGATGAATTATACATTCCCCGACCGACCAGGTGGCCCGCCTCCGCCTAAAGAAGAACGAACTTGCTCTCCCCTAAATCCTCTCCTTGCCAACCAACAAACTTCCACGAGTTCTATACCTATGCTTTACATGATTGGCAGGGAGGAATACACGCAGCCATCCCACTCCCTATACTTTACAATCTTATCATTTTCAATCATTCAATTCGCATCATATCACTCAAAACATTACATATCCTGTTTCTTAGCTGGAGACTCTTCAGTCTGACCAGTCTGGAAGGGACGGTTTTAAGAACTAGATCCATAAAAGCTTGGTGGACGTCTCTCCAATGTTGTCGTTGGCCATTGTTAGTAGTACGACCACTACCACTAGCTCCAGTTCCTCCTGCTTCTAGTCATAATGGGGGCCTGATAAGAGTAACATTGAGAAGCTTTGTGAGTAATACTTGCGAAAATCTAAAATCTTCTATCGAGAGGCTCTCCAGAGGCTCTCGCCTTCAGTGTCTAGGTGCATAAGTACCTCCACCACTGTTTCTAATACTAGCCCTCTTGTGTCAAGCTTTTCTTATTTCCGGCTGCTCGCAAATTATATATTTTCAAAGGAAGCCCTCAGGATCTTCCTTCCCTTCCTCTACATTAGTAGCATTCATAGATGTTATTATCTCCATCAAGTTCTTCCTTGCAGTACCATCTGACCTATCAATTAGAACATTGTACCACTGCTTAAGAGGTCATATTGCAGATTGGAAGGTTAAAGTTAGTAGTAATGCATGCATTGGGGTCGGCCTGTGTACTACCAAGTTTCACAAACAGCTTTATCGTACACAGTCATTGGGGCACGGCCGTGGGTAGACAATGTAGCCTTGGTCTTCAGGAGTTCAGTGACAAGTATCATTAAGGGGCAGGCCAATGTGTCCTATTCCTTCAGTCAGGCCAGGGGAGAGCAGGACCTCGTACTTGGCATCTCCAACCTTCTCCAGTATTTCTTCCATCTCGTTTTGGTAATACATACCAAGTAATTATGCAAAATTATTTCCAAAACATGAAGAGAATAAAAATCTCTCCATAGTACTTTATCAAGCAAAATTAGTAGACAAAATATATACCAAAGAACATACTCTAAAAAAAACAACTAGTAAAAAAAATCAAAGAACAAAAAGTTGGTAGAGAGAGATATAAACACATACGAAGCTACTTATATACCATCACCTTCATTTGAAAAAAATAATAAATATACACTACACTTCATTCTGAGGCACCTTGACTTCTCCCAATCGAGAAGCTCCTCCCCCTCCACCAAGTCCACTGACACGACCACTCTGACTCTTCCGCACCCGACTCAACCTCTGTCTCAGCTCCATACTCACACTCCCCCCCATACTCACATTCTTCATCTCCTCTCTCACACTTTCATAAGGAACCATTCCATCATTCACATCCATACGTATCTGAGAACTCATATGCAATCCATATAATATTCTCGAATCACCACCAGCCAGAGCGATAGCCTCAACGTCAATGGTAGTATGTACGGGATGGACTGCTTTTTGTCTGAAATTTCTGGCGATGAAGATGTAGACGATCAAGTTGATAAACATCAGTACAGCCAACATGAAGAAGTAATAGTCTAAATGACCTTCATTCACATTATCTGCCAACCAACCGGGGTTACCAGTGATGGCTTGGACAATAGCAACAAGAGCTGCAGCGACGTAGCTACCAAGACCCGTAGCAAGCAGCTGTATTGCAGAACAAGTACTGCGCATGGCATCTGGTGCTTCAGAATAGAATAATTCTAGACTGCCAATCATTGCCAGTACCTCACTGGCTCCAATCAGCACATACTGGGGAATCTGCCACCAGACAGATATAGGCACAACAGCTGGGCACTCGGAGGGAGGGGGAACGTCATTGGTCATTGTATACGGACAGTCAGAGTCTGTTTCAGCTGGATTATAATATGTCAGATCATTGTCATACACTACATTCAATCTAGCTACTTCTAAACATCCAGCTACTATCATGGCAAGAATAGCAGCCATATAGCCGTAACCGATACGGGCTAGAGTTGATATAGGCCTCTTCAGCCTGTCTCTGAATAAAGGTACAACCAAGAGATCGTATACAGGGACGAGAATTAAAATAGAAGCAGTGTCTAGGAATGATAAAGTAGCAGGTGCAATGGTAGTAGAACCTAGTGAAGTATCCATTCCTTGACCCTGGAGAATGAACTGTGTTGACATTTGGGCGTAGACGGCATTATAGAGAATGAGGGATAGGAAGACGGGGACTAATCTGAGGACAATCTTCACTTCTTCTATCTCTGTCAGTGTCACCAGCCACTTATTATTATTATTGGTAATAGTACTATCTACTTTACCATGCTCTGCTGCATCTGCGTCTTCATCTGCATCCTCAGCTATAGTAGTGGTCAATGCTTTGGAGGAGGATGATAGTGCCGGTGGTGGCCCAACAACAACACCCTCCTTCTTCTTCCTCTTCATCCTCTCCTTCTCTCCTTCATCATCTTCTAACACCACAGCAGCCTTCTCCAGCCATTTGAACGACTTTGTCCTTGGTAATTTCTGTTGACCAGCCACAATGCTCTCATCTCCTTCTACTTCGTATAAATCCTCATCATTCTCTGGCACCTTTGCCTTCCTATGAACCCACCCCGCTGCATACATGGTGACAAAGATCCTCTTCCACGGGCTACCTCCAGGTGGCCTCCTCCTGTAAAATTTAGACCCAAACACAAACACTGAAATAGCTACTGTAAAGCTGATAGCAGGAATGAGGAAACCTACAAACCATGATACATTAGTCTGGATATTAACAAGTACCAGAGAAGCAATGGCTGCGCCAATATTGATGCTGAAATAAAACCAGTTGAAGAAAGTACCGATAAGCTTTGCTTGCCGGGGATCTCCTTCAGTGTCGAATTGATCAGCTCCAAAGGTGGAAACACATGGTTTAATTCCTCCTGTACCAAGAGCGATGAGATACATGGCCACCCAGAATACGACTTTGTTTGTTTCGAGGGAGGAGATACCCGCTTGGAGAGTGAGAAGGGTGAGGCCTCCGAGGTAGATGAAGGAAAAGGAGAGGATGATGATGTAGCGACCGAAATAAGAGTCAGCAAGGAAGGCACCTAGGAGAGGAGTTACGTAGCAGCAGCCGCTCCATATGGAGACGAGGCTGGATGCTGTGGCGTTGGAATAGCCCAATCTATGTGTGGGGGAGAAGAGTGGGGGTGGGTGAATGATAGAGGTGGGAGGTGTATGGGCAGATGTGCTGTGCTGTGCTGTGTTGTGAAAGAAACCTACTCTGATGTAAGGTAAGTGATGATGTTGGTGGCAATTCCTAATGAAGGTAGAGGGTAATATCATAGGTGTTCGATTGTCAATAAGGTGTCGATGGAAGAGAGTAGGGAAGACAGAGATGGGAGGAATGGATGGATTGTGCAGAAACCCTAAACCTACCATAGTAGGCCAGCCTCTCGCAGAGTTCCATGATGATAATGAATGGTGCTTTGGTGTACATTGGGTTCTCACGGAATGGCAAAGGCTCGTCAAAGTTTGGGGGTCCATGCATTTTTGAGGATCCCTCCAAAGCTTTCGAGACCTCGCCTTTATTGACCTCTTCATTGGTATCGACATTTTCAGTATCAAATGGACTAGCCTTAAGAGGCTCGGAAAATTTTACTTCCCCCGCGTCTTCATTACTCATACTCATACTATCCATCTTCAGATTCCAAAATTTATAATATACGGCACAGAAGTTCTTCCTTTGTCAAAGATATCAACAATTACGAAACAGATCCGTTCCGTTCTCTTACAAAATTACACTAATTTAATCCCATCCATACTAGGGTTCTTCCTTCCCTACCCCTCTTTCCATATTTCCGCCAACGCCTCCGAGAACTGCGACTGACACAGACAACCCTCTCTCCCCTGTCCCCCTATTTTCAAACCTTCAACCTCGCCAACCCAGCTACATGGGGACCAATCAATCCCATCCCCTCCACCTCAAATCTCTCCGCCTCCACTATCTCAAACCCACCACTATTAATCATCGGCAAAGGATCCCTCGTCAATCTGCATCCATCAGCCAGTACCATTTGTAATGGAGACAACACCACCTGACTCACCCTCTTCCACCTTTTAGACGGAGGTGCTATTGTATGTTCTATCCATAAGAACCATCCTCCTGGTTTTAGCACTCTTTGTACTTCTAAGAGAGATTGTTCTACAGATTCTACAGAGCATAGGACTAGTGTGCATATCACTGCGTCTTGACTGTTGGTTGGGAGAGGGATTGATTCGGCTGTGCCTTGCACCCATTGGAGCGTACTGCTGCTATCATTATCATTACGGTTATACCAGAATTGGGAGGCATTTTTATAGAGATATTGTTTCATATACGGATTGGGATCAACACCAGTGAGTGTTGTTATTCTCCTTGCTGCCGTTGATGTTGGATTGTCGTGTGTTTGGTTGTTATAGTATTTCAAGTTGGGGCCTGTACCAATGCCAATTTCTAGAAAGTGACCCTGAGCATTATCTAAGAGTGTGCTGAAGAGTCGTTGTTTGACAGGGGCAATGGCGTCCTCGTATTCTTTCATTTCATATTGCATGGCAGAGGCGAAGAACTCATTCATGAAGGTGGGTCGACAAGCGAGGCAGCAGCTTGTAGGTATAATTGAAGGTGTTGTGATTAGTAGTAATCTACGTCGTGAAGTGAATAGATCTATCAAGGGTTGAGGTTTCCGCCTGTTTATTGCCTTATACGTCTTTGTTTGTGTGTCATCTTTGCGACTAAGGATCTGCAAAGATCTGTTTTTGATCTTCCTTGTTGTTCCTTCACAACAAGGCTTAGCAATCTTCATACTGTCCCACTCTTCCAGTCTACCTACTATTATTACAATTCAATTCTAAAACTTCTGTTGGGTTTTACCCCCCCTCTTCTTCTTCAATTCAACAACCCACCACTACCGTTCGCTTTTCAGCTTTCTGCTGTTGCCTTCGTTTTAGCCTGCCACCTTGTATACATCACAGGCACCAATGCCACCACTCCAGCTGCCATCAGTAAAGCTATGTTCCCAATACTCCAAAAGTCCTCCACTGAATTCATACTCTGCAAAGCTTGAGCGGCCTTGATACTAAAGAAGTTCACACCTTGGTGACCTATTGCCGTCGCTATCAAAAATATTCTAAATGGTACCCCCACCAGGGGAGAAGCTAAACTAATAAACCATGCAGGAAACAGAGGCGTCACTCTTAGAAACAACATGTAGTTTAACAAATCAGCATGGTGTTTTTTTATTTCACCTTGAAAAACTGCTACTTTTTGAGGGAAAAGGTTCCTCACAATATCTCTTAATATCAGTCTTGCCAGCCAGTAGTTGCAAGAGGCTCCTATTGTTGATACTATTGCTGCAAAGGTGAATGCGTACCAAAAGGGGTAGAGGCTGCCAGCTAGGATGTTGATGGCAATTGCTCCTGGGATCATGAATGTTTGGAGGAATAGGTAGCATACGGTGAGGAGTTGTAATACTTCCCATCCATGGGCTTTGCGGTATAATTCTAGCGTTTCTCTTGCAACTCTGAGGTCGTTAAAGTCTTTGGGGAGAGAGAGTGTCAGCTCTTTAGTGGTGGTAGTGATTGCACCACCAACACTATCGCTACTGCTGCTACTGGCACTTGTCACTGAGCTCAGGGGAGGTAATCTGGAGAAGACTGCTGCGACTATGGCTAAACTAATGAGATATAACATACATAGAGCTAATATAGGCTTCAACCATGCTAGGGATTTTATATAATGCCACCGTTGGTGTGTTTTATCGTGGTTTTTATCATATTTGGCTTTGTTTTTGGTGTTGTCGTCGGCCCCGTTATGGTTGTTGTATTTGCCTGATTCTAAATCTAAATTAGCAGCTTTGATATCACCCAACGCATGTTTATTTATGTGTGCTATAGCTGTGCCACGGTCTATACCAGTGGCGGTGAGAACTTGGATTCTGTATGGTTGGGTTGGGGGAGAGAAGAGTGAGCGATGAGGAGATGGGGGACCAAGTGATACAAGTTGGAGTAAACTAATGGTCTTAATTGTGTGCTTTAAAGACTGATGGATTCTGTTTTACTCACTTTTTGGTCATTCTAATCGTAGAACACTAAAAAGAAGGGTAATAGCAACTGTAATTTCAGCTTTCATGGATATATTTTCATCAAATTCAGGGCTTGTACGCTTCTATAAACCTTTGTTATGGAACAGTATTTCAATGTTGGAAAGACAATGCTTTGGAATGAAAAAGTTTGTGTATCAGCACTTATTTTATGTTTCCCCCGACGTTCGGATCGGTTGAGAGGCTCTCTCCTCTTTTCTCAGCACTTGAGGGGCCCATCTTTGTAGCGTGCATGGTCACTGTCTATCAAAATATAATTGACGTTTGTTATGCCATAGGTACTATAAATGTCCTTTGCTGGTATACAGTTGCTTTCGGGGCATAAAATAAGTAAGGGTACCCAATCACTTCCAAATTTAAAAATAGTTTCGAGTATTAGGCTCCCATCGACCCCATCTTCTTACCAAACAGAGTGTCACACTTCTATATCGACAAGTTTCCCATCTTCAAGCATCACTCGAAGAATGAGCAATCATCTCACTCTCAAGCCATGCCCAAGCGTTCAACAGGGCCTGGACAGCGACTACAGAGTCACTGCACCAAATGTACTTCTCTCAGATGTAAGCCTTCCTTGTGCATCTAGAGGTGCCAGAGCAAATCAAGATGAGAATAAATAGAGAGATGGTTCAACCCTTCTTTGTCGCATCTTCTCCACTGCTTTCCCTTCGCGACACTCACCTTCCCCCCCTTTCTCCTCTCTAACACACACACACATACAAACAGGTCCCTGAAGACTTAAAGAAGGATTGCCTCCTCTTCTACCACCCTTCAATGAAAGACTTGGCCGACCGCATCGTCTCAGTTAGCGATGGTTCAGTCACTTTGGCAGAGATCAGTTGGAAACATTTCGCCGATCAATTCCCCAACCTTTTTGTCAAAGATGCCATAAAAATCCGAAACCGTCATGTAGCTTTCCTTGCCAATTTCGACTCTCCAGGTGTTATTTTCGAGCAAATATCTATTATTTACCAACTTCCACGTCTTTTTGTCGGTTCTTTCACCCTGGTTCTCCCATATTTCCCCACTGGTACCGCCGAGAGAGTCGAAGCAGAGGGAGACGTCGCCACCGCCTTCACCTTGGCTCGCATCATCTCCAACATCCCATTGGCCCGCGGAGGCCCTGCTTCTGTCGTTATCTTTGACATTCACGCACTTCAGGAGAGATTCTACTTTGGAGACCAAGTTTTACCTTTGTTTGAGAGTGGCATCCCTCTGTTGAGAGAGCGTCTCAGGACCCTCCCTGACGCTGACAACATCACCATAGCCTATCCCGATGAAGGTGCTTGGAAGCGTTTCCACTATCAATTTGGAGATTACCCTGAAGTCATCTGCACTAAAGTAAGAGACGGGGATAAAAGGATAGTCAGACTGAAGGAAGGTACTGCAAAGGGAAGACATGTTGTCATTGTTGACGATTTGGTGCAGTCGGGTGGGACGTTGGTAGAATGTCAGAGGTTGCTGGCTACACAAGGAGCAGTGCATGTGAGTGCATAATGTGACCCATGAGTGTTCCCTAATGAGTCTTGGAGGAGGTTCCAAGGTGAGAGTCATGGAGAAGATAATAATGGAAATGGTGCAGCGAATGGATCTACTACTACTGCTAGTATTAGTAAAGGAGATGCAATTGACGGGTTTAAATATTTCTGGATATCTGATTCTTGCCCAAGGACAGTAAAGGCAGTCACTGATAGAGCTCCATTTGAGGTGTTATCATTGGCTGAACCTATAGCTGCTGCATTGAGGATTTAAATGGGAGGAATGTGGTTTATATATACAAAATAGGAGAAGAAAAGTGAGAGGTTTTGACGGTGCTAGACTTTGTAATTGATTCATTCCTTCTTCATTTTTCCCAAAAGATGCAAGTTACATAGCCTTCTCTACTATTATTATCTTAAAATAAAAATAGTAATAAAAAAGGGGCCCACCGACCAGAATACATTCTTTCTCTCTACTAGTAGTTCTGACAGTAATACGGGGGAAAACCAAAAGTGTTTTTAATCAAAAGAAAATCAGTACTGCTAGTAATACATAGATAGGGTGCATATAATAATATCATGGCACGACAAAAAGACGGGATGGGAAAATATTAACATCAGTCATATCATTCTATTTGGTGTCAAAAATGAGGGATTCATTCCACGACATAATCTCTGATCTATTAAAATCTAATCTTATCTGCTATCTCTATGTACAGTTGCTCATTTTCTCTCTACGCACAAGACTCCTCAGTCTCCCAAAAAGAAGGAAAGGAAGAATTCTCTACCCCATTACCCTACATTGCAACCAAGCTACTCACGCTATCATGAACCACAGCATTCTTCAACATACTATTACCACCACCACCACTCCTACTGCCATCCTTGACACTCTCTCTTTTATCAACATGAAGGGTCTCTTTATGATCCACCAGAGCTCCAAGAGTAGCTACCCCCCATAATGCCAAGATATGCCAGGCTGAATGAACAAACCCAACGCCCTTTTCTCTCAGTGGATCTTCCAACGCAAAGGCCGCTCCTCCAAAAGTTGCTGCAGCCACATGCCTCTGTAACTCAGGTCTCACTGATTGATGCGACCTTGCTTGTCTAATAAACTCTGCTTGCATGATCGTAGTACCAGCAGTTGATATCCAAAAGGGACGGAATGGTACTACTGCAAGTGAAGCGTCTGCTGCTCTTTTTACCCATTTTTGTTGTGGATACATCGCCTTTACCATTTGCAGAGCAGATATTGATATTGTCCAGTAGTCTATCTTTCTAAATAAGTCTCTAGCTGCTCCCCAGCTGGCGTGGTAGAGCGTGGCAGAGATGCCGACTGCAACGAGAGAGGCTCCGTGGACTTTGCCTTCAGAGGTCCTCCTACGTCTCATCATGTCTGCTCCCATGGTCAAAAAGGGGAGGGAGGTGGCTATGTTGATGGTGCGTTCTATGGCAGTGTCGTCATTGGAGGAGCCGCCCTGGGGTTGGAGCATGCCTCCGATTCTGACGGCCATGTGTTGGAGTCGGGATGTGGTGGCAATGTCGGGGATGGAGGTGGAAACGGAGGTGTCATTGATGTTTTCATTGCTATCAGAATCGTTAGTATTGGCTAAATGTGTGGGTGCTTTTAGGCATGGTGCAAGTTGAGTGTTGAGTTTTGCAGCTGAGCCTGTTGTTGTTGATGTTTTATGGGAGCGGGGAGTGCCCAAGCCGAAGGGGAGACCGAGCTTGGGCGGACGTGGGGTCAAGGAATGTGGAATTCTTGAAGCGTGGTGCAAAGTGAGGGCGGCAGTTTCATTGATGGCTCGAGCTATGGCTTCATAATCTATGCCAGGATTGGTTTGAGGAGCTTCAGCGAGCTCAAAACAAAGAGAGGTTTTCAGTTGCTGCTGCATTTATCTATGTGTAGGTCAGAACAACCTTATGTTGGTAATTGGGGTTGTGTTAAGGTGTGATCCAACTTCTTAAGTTCAGAAAGCGTCGTGAAAGTCGCGTTCTTTAGAGTTTAGAAGAAGAGTTGATCCACACAGGATTTGTTCAAGGTCTACAATTCCCTGGTTGTGCACCTTAAATAATTTGAATTTGGCCCGAAGAATACACACATGTCTTAGAAATGTAAAAGATGATCCTGGTTGGTCGAATATTCCATCTTCTGAGGCATCTAGAATTTGACTTCCCGGTCAGTTTAGCCCTTGACATCGCATCAACCAAGTCGGGTAATTCAAATGGGGAGAAGAGAGTCCGAAATAAAGGATACGAGTTTCACTGTACTTTCAATTTATTCCTAATGGCATAATGATGTCTTTAAATGTGGATTATATATCTATATAGCTGCTCTATTTAATAGCAAGTATCAATAAACCACACTTCCTCTCTCTTATTACACTACCACTGTTGGCATTCTCCTTCAACGTTTATTGCAATGCATAGAAACTCTTAGCACCCATAGGTACCTTTGATTGTACAGATAGAAGATGATAAAAGCATATGAAGGGAGGGCATTAGGTAGAGTAGTAGTGGTCCTTAGGTTCACACCACTTCTCTGTTTTCCTCCATCTGATTTGATGCAGTCTCCTCTCTCTTCATCTTCTTCGACGTCGACCTCAGCTCAGCGTGGCATGGCAGTGGTTTGAGTTGGTGTCATCCTTGGAAGGTTATATTGACACAGGGAGCAGTCAACCGAGATACATGTATGCTATAAATCAAGATGATGGATAAAAAGGAAGCCTTGATAGCCTTATGGCAAAGGCAAAGGTCTAGCCATGGAAATCAAGCACTGTTCAAAGAACTTCGTGTAGAAGCCTTAAGATTTAGCCCCAAGCAAGTGCATGGACACTTAAGTGCATTGGAACAAGGGGATGGTACTGTGAGTATCGTAATTTGAAGCTACTCTTGAACTATTCACACAGAAAACACTTGCTAATTTCCCCCCTCTTTTTTAGTCACAACAGGATTTTCTGAAAGCCATCCTCGCTGCCACACGTTCTTCATCAACTAATCAACCAGACGAAGCACCAAACATCCGCCTTACAGCATTCAAAAGCGCCATCGCAGCTCTCGCCAATCCTGACTCGTCACTCACCGACTCCCAAGCCAGTGACCTCGCCGCCCTCCTAGAATCAGAGCTTTCAGGCACCCCAGATCCCTCTGACCTCTCACACATTGCACACATAGTTTTAGAAGCTTTTGAGGCTGATGCCCCTCATTCTTGTGCTGCTCTTGGTATCTTACCTCGCACCCTCACCCTCCTCTCTGCCTCAACCTCCAACAATATAACGACTGCAACAACAACGACCGCTGCCATCCCAGCAGTCTCATCACATGCAAGCAGAGGCATCATTCAACGTGTATGCCACCACCCCTGGCCATCTTCTAGTGTCATCAAAGTACTTGCTATATTAAAAGACTTCCCCTTCATTGGCAATACTTTTACTAATGGCAATAACCACCAGCAGCAGCAACAACAACTGCAGCAGCTGCAAGACATTGCCTCTCACGCTGTCATTCGCAGCCGGTCCTCAGACATTCAAGATCTCCCAGCTATAGCTCACCAGCTCTTAGCATTCACTTCCAAGGGGGCTCAGGTGTCCATCCTCAGTCACATCATTGCCATGGTTTCCAAGAGAGCTGCCAGTTGTAGAGGAGGAGGAGGAGAAGGAAGACAGATTGTTATTGATCAGAATAATGTTGATAATGGTAATGCCAATCAACAACAACAACTTCAGCACGTAGAGGCTAAATATAAAGCAGTACAACAAGTAGCTGGATCAGTATTGCTCTACATAGACATGGCAGCCAAACACGACAACGACCTGGTCTCCTCCTGGATGAAGTGGATGAAGAACGCGGGGCCACTGCAACTCTCTCCATTCTCCCTAGCAGTATGTTTCATCTTTGCAGGAGTCCAAAGATTCCAACAGCCAGCTCTAGATGCACTCAAGAATACTATTTTCGCTGTTTATAAAGATACAATTGCAGCAGAGGTAGCACCTTGGCTTCCTAACGCTGCAAGGGAGGGGATTAAGAGTAGTGCTATGTTGTTGGAGAGGAATCTAGTGAAATGTGCATCGGATAGTAAGTATGGGCATAATGGAGTGGTGCAGCCAATGGCATTACTGGCTGCAGCCTTGTTGGATGCAGCACCTGTAGTGGCGGCTCAGAAGATGAAAATTGCCTCCTCTGCTACAGCCTCTTCTTCTTCATCCTCAGCTGCTGCTAGTTGTAGTAGCAGTAGTAGTAGCAGTCATTCCGGCCCCCATTCTTCTCAATATACACAATCAAAAAAACTTGCAGACAAATTAAGCAACCTAGGAACATCAATCCTAGTCCAACTCTTTGATGGACACAGAGACTTCCGTAAAGAGCTCCTGCAAATGGCCTGCAGCAAACTTATCAGGGCCAAAGAATCCGCAGCTCTCCCCTGGATCACCGTCATCGCCTGCCTCGTCCGTCAAGATCCCCCCGCTTTCGCCACCCATCAGCTTCTTCCCGTGTTAAAAACCGCAATGGAAGGCATCTCCTTCCTCCCTCCCGGAGCTGCCTTGGGCCTGTTGCTTGCTTCTTGGCCGATATGCAGTAGAAGAAGAGACGCTAAAGACTTTGTAATCATGCTTCTCAGGAAGGCAATGTTTAGTAGGGAACTGAATACAAGGTTGTTGGCTGCACGTGGGTTTTTGTTGTTGATGGTGGAGGAGATGACTGATGGTGGTCTGTTTAATGGTACCAGTAATGGTACTGAAAGGAATAGAGAGCAACAGAAAGAAGGAGGAGAAGAAGAAGAAGAAGAAGAAGAGGAAGAACAGCATCTAGCAGCAGGTCCCAGTCAGATGATGAGTATGAGTCAAAGAGGAACCCTGGGTGATGGCAGTAGTATACACAGAGGAGGTACTGGTGGTGGTGGTAATAGTGGTAGTACTGGGAATGGTAATGGTAACAACAACAACAACAACAACAACAATAATAATAATGCAACTGGAGTAACGCTGCTGCACGAACTCATGGGATTCCTCCGCCGCTCTCTCTCGCAACAACCAGAAGTCAGAAGAGCGGTGTACAACGGGCTCCCTGCCCTCCTGCAAGCAGATCCATCAGCAGCAGAGCCAGTGATGGAGCTCCTCCTCCCCCATTTTGCTCAGTTTTATGAATCAAATGAAGCTCTGAATCCTCCACTGAAATTAGAAGGCTGTGTCAAGCTGGTTGGACACGGAGTAGGAGTAGTTGGTAACGAGAGAGCCAAGGTGGTAGAACCATTGCAACATCAATTATCATGCATTCTCCAGCTCATCCGTACTGCTGACGATTATAACAATACAGGAGGAGATGAAACTACTCAATCTGATAAAGAAACCCAGAATGATGATATTAGTCATGATAATGATGATAACGGTGATGATGCCAGGAAAACGTTGAAGAAATGTATATCCTCCCTACGCCACAGAATAGCCATCTCCACTCTAGAAAGCTTTGACTTAGATAGTTCCAGAGAATGGGAAGCCTCTCTTCCATCTGGAGAGCTCAACCAAGGACTTGCTGATGTGCTGTTGGGGTGTATGGAGGCATTGCTGGAAGATCTGGTTGAACAGGTGTGTAGGAACAATGATCATTATCATTATCATGATCATGAAAAGAATGGCGGTAGTGATAGGTTTTATAAGGCTCTATCACCAGCAGTTAAAGAACATCTAGGAACAGAGATCTTGGCTATATTCAATCAACACGAGAGACTAGTGGGTTTGGCATACGAAGGCGGTAAGGCAGTTCCTGGAGGGAAGAAGAAGAAACAAGGTGGTGGCGGTGTTGGTGTTGGTCAGAAGAGAGGACGCAGTGCTATGACCATGAATAATAATGGAGGGGGTGGTGATCCTTCATCATCATTGTCCAGAACTTCTTTTCATCATCATAATAATAATCCAGTACTTGCAGCAGCAGTAGCGTCTGCATCATCGCTACCAACAACAACAGCAGTGGTGAGTAGTGGCACAGTGACGACAGTACCACACCGACTCCCTGTCCTCTCCCCTCAATGTATAGGCAGATTGCTCGATGCCATTGTAGATGATGGTCTCGTGAAGAATGTCAGTAATGATTCACCGCATGCTGAGTTGGCAAGGGATGAAGCTTTCCATATCTTCGTATTCAATGCTGCTATTTGTCAGCTGCAGCAACAGCAGCTGAGTAGTAGTAATCATCATCATAATAATTATGGAGATAATGGTGGTAGTAATGGTGGTAATGGAGATGTAGCAGTGGCAGCGGCTCTAGTAGCAGGAACAGCAGGAGATGACAAAGCATGCAAAGCAGCTCAAAATGCACTTGGCATTCCCGACTCCCTCTCTCTTTTGGCTCCTCCTCTCCTGGAAGCAGCACAGACCTTCCTTCTCTCACGTGCTGGAAACAACAACAACAATGATGGCGGTGGCGGTGGGAAGAGAAGGGGAGATGGAGGAACAGTCGAGAAATCAGCCACTTTAGCTGCTATATCAGCAATTGATCAACTCCTTAATCTTGCTGTACACACTCCTACCTTTTCTAGTCGTATTAGTAGTGTCAGTAGTGATGTGTCATTACATAATAATAATTCCTTCTCATCTTCATCTTTGGTCAGCTTGGCAGATGTATTGATCAGTGGTCTTGAATCATCAAGAGAGAGTGATATCAAGGCAGCTGGACTGGAATCAGTAGTCAAAGCACTTGAACAACGTATGCATAATTATGATGAGGATGGTGGTAGTCATGAGATGAAGGCAGCTGTTGAGATATGTGTCCGCCTACCCTGCTTCAAAGAGATCCTAGATCGTCTAGCTGAAGGTGGATGTGGAAAAGAAGTGGAAGTAATGTGCCATATTATGTGTACTATTGCTCACTTGATGCCACAGTTGTCTCCTGGAGATGGAGTGTCATCTGTCTCTCCCCTTCCTGCTGATGGTGATGGTTCCAGAGAAAATAATGACGCTAATAGAAACAGTAATAATAATAATAATAATAGTGGGAAGGGCAAAAAGGAGGAGGATTGTAGTGTGGGAGCAATCATGGCAGGATGGCTGTGTGATATCATAGCCAGACCACCTCCAGCACTGTTGCAACAAGGTCGTAATGTCAACACAGTCAAAGCACTGATCACCACGGCCTTCCATCTCAGCAGTCTCTCTCCTACTTTGATGAATAGTAATAGTAGTATTAATGATGGTGGTGCAGTAGTAGATGATATGATGAGAAATAACAACAACAACAACAACAACGACTACAGAGCAGGAGGAGCAATAAAAAGAGGAGGAGAGGATTTGAAATTAGCATACAAAATGGCTGCTGCCCTCAAAGCTGCCTACAACGGCAACACAGCAGCAGGCATGAATGGTGGCCATCATCAACAACACCAAGCAGGTACTATTGCTGGCTTCACTCAATTAGTAGGGGATCATTTTGGTATCTTCTCCACCAAAAGTCTCCCAGCAGTCAGTCACGGAATATTGACCCACATTGATGCTGCTTTTGTCACCATTGATTGGTCATTGAATAGATTCATGAAGACTCAACAACAGCAGGCTACTTTATATAAACTTGTAGCTGGTACTAATATTAGTAATGATATTGGTGCTGGTAGTGTAGCTGCAATGGGAATGCTGCTTGGGGGAGATGTAGGCACCACACATGGTACTACTGGTGCTGCAGATACTGGAGGGGTAATCAAAAGAGGGGAGAGCAGGGCCACATGGGAACCTTCCATTTTTCACCATCTCTCTTCTCTAGCAGATCTCGTCAAAATAATGGTAGAGATCAGATTTGAAGCTGGATCCCCTATTATAGAACATGTACTGCTAACCACTACTGCATTGTACCGCTGTCTGACCCTGGCAACAAAGAGTCAGTTTGCTGTTAGAAATAATATTAATGGAAGAGGAGGAGGAGGAATGGGGCAACAGGTGATGCCTCCATGTAGTGAATTTAGGGAGCTGGTACAAGAAGTGAATGGACAGGTGACGAATGCTGTGTATACCTTCTTATCTGAAATACAGAATGTCACTGTGATTGGTGGAGCTGAAGAGAGGGATGGTGATGGTTTGGATAGCTATGATGATGACGACGAAGAAGGTGATGATGATGAAGAAGGTGGTAATCAAATGATGAAGAAGAGGAAGGGAGGAAGAGGCAAAGGAAAGAAGAAGAATAGCAGCAAGGTAGCAGTATCACATGCCAAGAGAGAGTCCCAGCTATTTCCCAACCTCATCTTTGCTATTGAAGATTATGAAAAGCACCTGATTAAATTAGACAAGGTTTGCAAATCTGGATTGATGTGGAATGCTAAGCGTAGTGCTAATAGAGACTTTAAATTGAAGCTGCTGGATAGGAGTAATATTCGTGGTGATAATGGTGGTGGTAGTGGTGGTGGTGGTGAGAGGATGGAGGTAAGGAAGGCGAGTGAGGAAGAGGAACCTGTGAATGAAGCAGAAGGCATGATGATGGAGGAGGAGGAAGAGGAGGAAGTGGTGGAGGAGGATGTACATGTGGATGAAGCAGAGATGGTTGATACAGAAGAAGAAGAAGAAGAAGAAGACGATGATGACGACAATGTAGAGAAGCTGTCTTGGGTAGTTAGAGAGTCAGATGTTGACTAGCTTTTTATTTAGGCTAACATCATTCTTCTCTCTCATACTGTTTCTTAATTTACGATAAAGAGGTAATAAAACTGAAAAATAAATCTCTCCTTCTAATTTCATAACATAACATCAACAACATCAGTAAAAGGTCCATTCGTAGGAGTAAACGTCTCTCTCAGCGCCTCAGCGCCACTGATACTCCACGTTTGATCCTGCATCTCAATCAGCCCCTCCTCATTTAAATGATACACGGTCCTTCCTTTGAAAGGCTCAACTCTAGGGTGCCATGGGAACTTCAAATATCCACCCAGCCTCCACTCTGCTGTGATCTCCCTCGGTCCAGTGACGGTGATTGTATCCAGTGCTACTCGAGAATAAGAGGCGTCAAAGAGGAGGGAGAGAGCTTTGCGATACCGCTCCAGTCCCCTAATGTCATTGGTTGGGTCTTTGAATCTGCAGTTGTCGGTAAAGATGGCGGGTTCAAGATCTCCAGTGATGAAGTACTGGCCTTGGGAGAGGTTTCTGGAGAGGATGGAAGCTATTTGTGTGGGTGGAAGGTTAATAAGCTTGGAGGAGGTGTTGGCGGTGGAAGAGGGTGGGGATTTGCCTAATGGAGCGAGAGGGAGAGATGATGATGGAGGTGGCTGAGCTAGGATGCATTGTGATGACACTGCTGCAACAGCCAGAGCTAGTAGTGTTCGACGTTCTGTAGAGGGAGCTGCACTAGATTGTAAGTGATCAGAAGAATTTGAAGATGCTACAACAACTCCTCTAGGATGCCTCCCTGATGATGCACATCTTGGCCTAATTCCATTGTGTATCGGTGAAATGCACGTCGACATGGTAATAATGCAATCTAAGATTGGGTCTTTTGCTTGTTTCCAGCAATATAAGAAGAAGGAACAGGCAAAAGCCATCACCCAGACTGATTAATATGATGCCAATTCACCATTTCAAAGGCAGCACCCACTTGTATAGGTACCTGGAAAAGTCATTACAGGCACCCACTACAAAAACAATGAGACCATAAGGCTCCCTTTACAAGAATACAGCTGCAGCTGTCCTCACCAGATTCAACCTCAGTCTAAGTGGGTCGTTGCGACGAGCACTGATGGACTACTGGCTGTGCCAGTCTTCCCCTATGTGTTCACTGATCAGATTCACATTTTGCTGCACTGGTGTCGGAATGAAACATACTAAAGATGTCCATTTCTCAAGCAATAATAGGAGCCAAAGCAGAGCTCTCCAACAGTAAAAGTAATCTCCAGAGATTGCAGCTGTGTCTCACCTATACTCGCATCATAGCCTCAGAGCTCCTACAGACCGTCAAGATCATACCATACGGAATCAGAGCAAAGCTTCTACACAATTCTCTACCACCACCTGCTGCTTCTCACCCGTCCCAAAGTCAATCGCCGCCATCCCGCCACACCGTCACCATCCTCAAAAACCAACACTATGCCACCACCACCAGCACAACAACAACTCCACTCCCACCTAGGTGCACCATGGATATATACCTCCCTCCTGACACCACCTATTCCCCTCCATCTTCATCGCCACCCACTTTCAGCAACAACAAAGAAGAAGAAGATGCCAATCACCACCACCAACCATCACCATCACCCCAATCGTCACCTATAGCTCTCTTTGTACACGGAGGTGTCTGGACATCTGGCGAGGCCTGGCATTATGCCCCCATGGCCACCAGACTAGCTCAGCATGGTATCACTACTGCCATCATGCAGTACTCTCTTTATCCTGATGCTCTTATGCCAGAGATGGTAGCCCAAGTCAATGCAGCCTTGGATTATACTATTCATCATCTAGCTCCCAATATACGCCATCCTCATCCTCATCATCATCATAGTAATAATAATAATAATAATAGTAATAGTAATAGTAAGAAGAAAAGGAGAAAGAGCCCATGTATTACATTGCTGGGCCACTCTGCTGGAGCTCAATTGTGTGCCATGGCTCTTCTTCAACGCATAACACCAACATCAGTATCGGGAGCAATAGAAGCAGACTTCCCTCCATCTCCATCTTCTCCATTAACCGTACCACAACCAAAATCAACGGTAATGCCAGATAGATTTATAGGCATGGCTGGTGTATATGACTTGGCACAACATTACGAATATGAGAGAAGTAGAGGATTACACGAGTTGTCTACAATGAAGAGAGCTGCTGGTGGAGCTGCATTGTTTGATATGCAATCACCTGCTGTCATATTACGACAATTAGCATCATCATCATCATCATTGGATCAAGACGAAGACAAAGAGGGAGAAAGTACTGTTAATAATAGTAGTGGTGTTAGTGGTGGTAGTAAGAGAGAAAGGAGGAATAACAACAATAGCAACAATAGTAATAATAAAAATGCTAGCAGCAGCAGCAAGAGTAGTAAGTGGCACTTGTCATCTATACGGGGTCGATTTCCAAAGACGACATTAATGTGTAGTAGCGATGATATGATAGTGCCAGCTGTGCAATCAGTTACATTAGCTTCAATAATGAAGGAGTGTGGGGTGGACGGTGTTGATGTGTTGAAATATGGTGGCGATGACGATGAGGAGGAACGAGGCGGACATGGTGGGTTTGTTGTGGATTGGGAGGTGAAGAGAGAGGGGGAGAGAGGTGGTTATGGTAAGGTGACAAGGTACGGAGAGGATTTGATAAAACTACTATCTTCACCACCATCTGTATAATTACGAAGTTAGATAAGTAAGAGAAGAAGGAAAAATACACACTAAACTTTTAAATTTATATTAAAAGTAAATTCGCGTTTACAAAGAGAGAGAGAGACCGCCCAGCATCACCTTCCTCATATCAACCTAATATATCAAAATTCTTAGCATCTACAACAATATTCCTCGTACTACCAATAAATGCCAACAATGCCAACACAGAACACCCTCCAATGATACCGATATTAACCCACTTCTCCATCCCCACCCTCTTCTCCACCGCCAACCACATGACAGGCGGCAGTATAAACGTCACTGGCATCAGCCCTATACTTGCTATCAATCCCATTAAATCACCAAAGAACGGCAACAAACAGGCCACTACAGTTGTCATTAGTACATATATCGACCTGACTACCAACCTCATCATCACTGGTTTGATACTTCCAATATACGCCGGTACCAGCTTCTTCCTAACGCTCGTTTCTATTGCATCAAATATTGGCATGGCGAAGACTTGATACCCTGCTGCTACGTGAATGACGACCATCATATCTGCCAATTGGACCAGCCATGATGGGTCTGTGATGCTGAGGAGGACGTCTTCTTTTACTGAAGTACCATACGCAGCGTAGCCAGCTATGGCTACGGAATAGTAGGCAATGATGACTATTACATAGGACACACTAATGCCCTTCATCATGGAAGTAGCAGTGGAAGGGGGGCGGGCAAGGGTCGCTTGGATTTCGGGTAGGACTGCTTGTCCTCCGAACGTGAATGCAATGGTGCCTAGTGCGTTGAAAACACTGAATACACTGGCTGCTTCTGCTTCTGTACTAGTACTACTACTATCATCATCATCTATTATCGTAGTTGAGTTGGTACCAGTGCCAAAAGTACTGTTATAACTACTACTAACATCTAGTTGAGAGGAGGAATTCAAGTGAGCCCAACTAGCTCCAGCTGCAATGCTGCAATACCCAATACTCATAATCCCCCCCAATAATGACACCCACCATAAAGAGTGGAAATCTGGTACTTGTGATAATGCTAGCTGAAACATCCCAAACATGATGATCCAGGGGGCGATACTTCCTCCACATTTTTCCTCCCCTTCTCCTCCCCCTTCTATTTGCGATGATGATGAAGTTGATAGGCACCTAGAGTCCACGACTCCCTTCATACTCTCCCCAGCAGTGACCGAATAAGTAATACACAGGCCCACCATGAGGGAGAATTGTACGGGCACAACTGCCAATGTGCCTATTCGGGGACCCCAAATGGATTCACCTATCTGTCTGTATGTGTTGTATCGTTTGTGGCCACGTTCATGGAGGTTGGAGAGGATGTAGGAGGTGTAGATGGAGATGATGCAGAGAGTGGTGAGGGTGAAGAAACCGCCTGCCCAGCCGAGGATTGAAAAGGAGTGGGGGAGGCCGAGGACGCCGGCACCGACGACGGCGCAGGTTGTGTGGAAGGCAGAGTGCCACCATGAAGCTGTGGGGTAGAGGTAGAGAGTGTGGGTAAAGGGGGAGTTGGTTTGAGGGAGAGGAAGGGGACTCGGAGAACCGACGAGAGTCGTTTGGAAAAAAGGGAAGTATGTTGTTGGTTAGAGGGAATCCGCTTTGTTGTAGAAGTATGGCCACGTTGCGTGTCATATTCTTACCTTTAGGCTCGTGATCACGCTTGAGCTCAACTTCAAAGGATGATATTTCGCCATTGAAGATGGGGAGATCCTGATCATCGTCATACAGGGCGTCTGTTTCTTCTATTCCATCATTAGTGGCGACGTTGATCTTCGGAATCACTGTCATGTTATAATTCCAATATTAAATCAAGCACAATTTGCAGTGAATACCCACAGATTGCAGTGTTTTCTATCACCACCGCTCGAAGCGTTTCAAATACCTAAGAAAGAAAGAAGAGAGATGGCACCATGCCTCCATCTCTCAGAACTCCAACTACCCATAATACCATCATGTCTATATTAATATATTCTTGTGATTACATCAGGGAACTTTTATATATACTTCTTCTCCTTATTTATCTACTCATCAACGTTACCCTCCTCCTCCATTTCTCTTCTCCTCCTCTTCCTGCTCTTCTACAGAAGCTCTCTTCATAGCTCGTTGTTGTCTACTAGTGTGCAATCTATGTAGAATAGCATTAGCTTCACTATAAGAACTAGCTCTTTCTAATGCTTCTACTAATTGTCGATCAAGTATCTGGCTAATAACATCGTGTTCATTCATGACACCTCCTCCTCCTGGTGCTTCATGTTCATTATTGTTGTTACCATTGGCTACAGTTGCTGGAAATGATACAAATACAGCAGCAGATGTGGGTGTATGTTGTTGGGATTCTTGTTGTTTGTTATTGTTTGTGCCAGTGGCGAGGCGTTTTAAGTTTCGTCTGACATCGTCTAAAGCGAGAGAGGTCTGTGGGTGGGAAAGAGAGTGGGACAAGGTCAGGTGGGTGGGTGAGTGAGCCAAAATATCGTGTGAAGAAGAGGAGTGTAGAAGGATAAGAATGAGGGGACCATGCAAAGCTGACCAATAAGTGTATCTATCATGCAACACACAGCTCAGGGGGAAACTTACTTCGTCTCTAAGTCGTTTTGCCATGATTTTAGGCTTTGGATCGTGTGGGGTTTTCTCGGGAGTATCGAGTGGTCTCAATATCAGATAGGTTGGTCACTGAAGGAAGATGCATACTGCAAACACTTCGTTTATTGTGCGACTCATCCATGCAATGTCAGACAAGAAAATACTGGCTCTGTCACTGCACCGACGCCACAACTGAAAAAAACCTAAGTCTCATATCATGACAAGCGACCCACACCTCATTCCTGCTACACCATACTCCAACATGGAACACCATTCATAATCCCCAATGGGCGCACATGCAAATGAGAAAAACAACATATAGGTCTTGCAGGAAGGAATGCTGTTGAGCTCCATCATCATGACGTCGCCATTTCTCTCAAGAGCTCGTCACACCATGTCTGGGTTTAAAGCGGCCAAGACCATGATACTCTGCACATTTGTATGGTTTACATGCATGCAATCAGACAAGAAGAATACTATTTTACAAGTTGCTTCTCCTTTCTACATAGCCTTCCAAAGGATTACACTCATCATTTCTTGGTTGATGGGCCGTCTTTGACTATATAATGCCATTGTATGAGTTGTTCTGCCTAACTAGGCCAGGCCTACCTCGCAAAGAACTGGTTACGATTATAATGAAAGCATGCAACCCAATCATAGCTTCAAAAGGAGTCATCACCGACATCAAAAGCTTTGGAGAGCAAGAATTAGCATATAAAGTTAAAATCCCAGGCGATAAATTCGACCATGTACGTTTCAACCGTCCCTCAATCCCACCATACCAACTGAATACCCACGTCTGATACATTCTAACCCTGCATTCATTTCTCCCCCGACACACCACCTCCCTTCTCTCTCTCACAGGCGGCAGTCTGGCAATGCACCTTCGCATCCAACCCCACCACATTATCAGAAATAGACCAGCAGCTACGTGTAGACGAGCGCATAGTTAGATGGCTCTTCTTTAAACGTCAGCTCCATCCTTCCACCCTCCTCCCCAATAGTCACACCATTGCTCAGCAAGCTCGGCACCTCCTCAACCAAACACCACCACAACAATAATGAGGATAGACTGTAATAGTATCAGTAATAGTAATATTAGTAGTAATGGTAAGTACATATATCAGAGAGTAGTAGTAGTGCATGCATGTATGAAGCAAATGATGAAGGATATTTCCTGGTTATCCCTGTCTGACCACACCCTTAGGCCGGAGTGGTATGTTGACCAGCTTATTAGCTCTACCTGATGCTTCTTAATATTTATACATACGTACTTCTCTTCTCTCTCTCCTTTCTTGATATGTTTTTAGTTTTCTGTTTTTCTGCAGTGAAGACGACACAAATTCAAACTCAACAGGACTGAGTGGCTTCTTTTAGTAGGGACGCCGTGTTGACAAATTTTTCCCGCTGTCCTGAGCAGACTATCATAGAAAACAGAAAGCTCTTTAGTTCTTGAAATCATCATGATGATACCGTATATGAAAACCATATAACACCATTAAAACCTTCTCTTTCCATCTATCTATCCCATCTTCTCTTGCAGATCTAAAATGTCTCTCTCTCTCTCTCTCTCTCTCTCTCTCTCTCTCTCTCTTTCTTGCCAGAGAGCCCTTCATTCTTCATCTGTCCAAAGGTGAGTACTTCTTACTCTAAATTTGGGTATAATACTACTAATCTAGTCCCAAGTTACATAGGAACATGGATAGATAGCTATATACACACCAATGATGAAGATTCCAACAGGGCGTTTCTCATATTACATTCGCAGTGCCCGTTCTAGAGCTTTCGCCCCTTTCGCCAGGGGCTTGAGAGCTGATGCGGCAGGAACCTTCCTTGGATGTCTGAGGTGATATATATTATCATTTATTATTATTATTATTAAGAGGGAAGGGATGAATGAGGAAGCTTGTGCTATCTTTAGTCGGATTCCCTCTGATTATTTTGCTATGAAGAAAGTTGGTCGGGGGAGGAGTTATCTTCCCCCCTCTTTCCTTTCCCTCATTTGTGTATATATGCTGACACAAGCACCTATCTGACATCCTCCTTCCCTGATCAATAATAGCATTGTCGCGTTTTTAGTACCTTACATTATGAGAACTAATGTTATCCCCCCCTCCTTCCTTTGATCTAGACGTTTGTGCAGGTGGTGATTGATTATGTATATTAATATGACTGGTAGTAACTTGACTACAAAAAAAATTGTGTGTACACCTTCTTCTTCTTGTATATATTTAATCTTATTTATTCACAGAGTCAGAAGTAAGAAACATTCTTAAATTCCAGTAGCCATCCTCACGCCGACAACCAAAGTGGTAAATATCAACCCCAACAGAGTGAGAGAGCTCATAATTCCTCCGACACCTCTATTCTTGGGATCACCAGTAGAATAGCCCAACATGTATAAAACCCTAGCAACAGTCCAAACAGCTCCAAAGATAGCTGCTGTGATAAAA